>ENA-ORVG01001224-ORVG01001224.1-human-gut-metagenome-genome-assembly--contig:-NODE-1224-length-31316-cov-3.217012_pt1 | contig 31316 bp, 20 predicted proteins | sample MGYA00242091_ERZ509233 | MGnify/ENA primary metagenome ERZ509233 (study PRJEB26280, sample SAMEA2338840) | human gut metagenome | biome: human gut; feature: human-associated habitat; material: faeces... | reverse complement strand
TGGGCACGACCAAGTACCTCTGTGAGCAGGTACTCCAGGGCCTCTATGGACTCAAAGCCAGCATGGAAGAGGCGGGGCAGGATGGATCTGCCTATGATCCGCTGATTTCCGCTCTGGAGGCAAGCCTGGCGGGCCAGAGAGCCGTTGCCGGGAGCCTGGCCTCCGGCGGAGAGCTGAGCCAGGGGGCGGCAGCGGTCACTGGCGGCGCAGCAGAGCTAACCGGTGGCGCGCAGGCCCTGGTCCAAGGGCTGCAAGGCTTGTCCGATGGCACCCAGAGCCTGTATGGCGGCCTCCAGGAGGCCTATACCGGCAGCCAGGGGCTGCACCAGGGTAGTCAGTCCCTCTCCGATGCCTCCGGGCGCTTGGCTGAAGGCGCGGCTCAGGTCTCCGGCGGCGCAGGTGCGTTGTCTCAGAGCAGCGGCGCACTGGTGGAGGGTGTGGGCCAGCTGGCTCAGGGCTCCCGCCAGGTTGCCAGCGGGGCAGACGCCCTGGCCGGGGCAACCCCGGCGCTGACAGCTGGGGTGGATCAATTGGCTGGTGGAGCCGGAGTGCTGCGGAGTGGTACGAGGCAGCTGAGCAGCGGGGCGGCCTCTCTCGCAGATGGAACCGGCCAGTTGGCCCAGGGGGCAGCTGACCTGTCCGACGGCTTGGGGCTTCTCCAGTCCAACTCCGGCGCTCTTCTCTATGGCGTGGACCAGCTGACGGAGGGTGCGTGGGCCTTGCGCAGCGGCCTTGGAGACCTGAATCGCGGGGCCATGGCCCTGTCCGAAGGGACGTTGCAGCTCCGCGATGGAGGGAAAGCCCTTCAGGACGGCTTGGACACGTTTTACAAAGAGGGAATTGTCAAGCTGACCTCGGCGCTGCAGGAGAAGGTTCCTCAGATGCTGGACCGCTTCCGCGCCATTTCCGGTCTTTCCTATGAAACCTATGCCGGGCTGCCGGAAGGTGTGGAAGGCACGGTGAAATTCATTTACAAAACCGGCGGGGTGGACATGGGATAAAGGCAAAAAATGACGGCGTATTGTGGAAGTCACGTTCCACAATACGCCTTTTTTCCCTCCACAAAGGGGGCTTCCTGTGTTATAATGAGAAAAAACAGACAGAAGGGAGCCGGTGACATGCTGACTTGCGACGAAACGTCTTTTCGGCTGCATGGGAAGAAGTTTCACATTTATTCCGGTGCGATGCACTACTTCCGGATTCTGCCCCAGTATTGGGAGGACCGGCTGCAAAAGCTGAAGGCGGCAGGCTTCAACACTGTGGAGACCTATGTTTGCTGGAATCTCCATGAGCCCCAAAAGGGTCAGTTCGATTTTTCGGGCCGCCTGGATCTGGTCCGATTCCTGGAGACAGCCCAAAAGGTGGGACTGTACGCCCTGGTGCGCCCGGGCCCCTACATCTGCGCCGAGTGGGACTTCGGCGGACTGCCGGCCTGGTTATTGCGGGAGAGAGACCTGCGGCTGCGGTGCAGCGATCCCCGCTTTTTGGGCCACGTAGCCGATTATTTCCGGGTGCTGCTGCCAAAGCTCCTGCCTTTGCAATGCAGCCGGGGAGGGAATCTCTTGGCGCTGCAGGTGGAAAATGAATACGGCAGCTATGGAAACGACAAGACGTATTTGCGCTTTCTCCGGGATCTAATCCGGTCCTGCGGCGTAGAGGTTCCCCTCTTTACCTCAGATGGGCCGACTTCCAGTATGCTGAGCGGCGGTACGGTGGAGGGGGCCTGGCCCACTGTGAACTTCGGCAGCGGCGCGGACAAGGCCTTTCAGGCCCTGGAGCGCCTTTCGGGCCGGGGACCCAGGATGTGCACGGAGTTTTGGTGCGGCTGGTTTGACCACTGGGGGGAGAAGCACCACACCCGGGATACCGCAGAAATGCTCCGGGAGCTGTCCCTCCTTTTGGAGCAGGACGCCAGCTTTAGCCTGTATATGTTCCACGGTGGTACGAATTTTGGCTTCACCGCCGGGGCCAACCAGTACATCCGCTATAACCCCACGGTGACCAGCTACGATTACGATGCGCCTCTCAATGAATATGGGGACTATACGCCCAAGTACTTTGCCATTCGGGAGCTTTTGTGCCGGCGCCAAGGCATTCCTCTGCCGCCCCTGCCCCCACGGCCCCAGCTGCAAAACCTGGGAGAGGTGGCGCTTTTGGAGCGGGCGGAGCTTCTGGAGAATCTGGAGTCTTTGGGCGCCGCCCATGTCAGCCCCATGCCGGAGAGCATGGAGCATTATGGCCAGAACTTTGGCCTCATTCACTACCGGACCCGGCTGCCGGGGGACTATGAGGGGGGGACCCTGACCTTGGAGGGGTTGGCGGACCGGGCCTATGTGTACCGGGATGGGGCGCTTTTGGGCATTCTGGACCGGGGCAAGCCCAAGGGGCTGCTGGAGCAGCTCCGGCCAAAGAACGCTCTGCCCTTCCCTCCCAGCCCTGCCGGCACCCAGGTGGAGATCCTGGTGGAGGCCATGGGCCGGGTGAACTATGGGAACCACCTGGAGGACCGGAAGGGACTGACCGGTGTGCGCCTGGGCGGGCAATTCCTCATGGGGTTTACGGTGACCACCCTCCCACTGGAGGACTTGGCGGGAGCCCATTACCGGCAGGGGGCCAGCCGGTACCCCCTGCTGCTCCGGGGGCGCTTCGAGACGGATTCCCAGGCGGACTGCTTTGTGGACCTGGACGGGTTTACGAAGGGCATGGTGTATGTGAACGGCTTCCATCTGGGCCGCTACTGGAGCTGCGGTCCCCAGAAGACCCTGTACCTGCCTGGGGTGCTTCTGCACACGGACCGTCCCAATGAGCTGGTGGTGCTGGAGTTGGAGGGCTACGCCCGGCCCCAGGTGCGGCTCACCGATGGACACTGCCTGGGATAGGAGCTGGTGTATTTCATAGGAGGACAAAAGCTGCTGCAAAGCGGCCCCAAGTTTGGCAAATCTGCCGGAGATTTTCAGACTGGTTTTCCTTTTTTTGGAAGAAGTTCCAGCGGTGTTTTCAGGCTGGAGCGCCACAGAAGTGGCAGAGACAAGAGAAAATGGTACAGAAAGGAGCCTGATTTTCAAAAAAAGTATCCTTTCGGTATTACAAAATAACGTTTTGATACTTCCCGCCGGAACTGGGAGAAGCTATAATATTTCGTGAAAAGGGAATCGTTTTTTGTGCAAAACGACAAGGCGAAAAGCGATAAATTCAAAAGGAAGGAATGAATGAAGAGCATGCGAGACACACGAGCAATCCCCCAAAAGCAATCCGTGCAAACCCAAAAGCGGAAACGCAGTCGCTGGACCAGGGACGACACAGAGCTGTCCATTCTGGCCCTGCCTACCACAGTGTGGTACGCGTTATTCTGCTATCTGCCGATGTTCGGCCTGGTTCTTGCGTTCAAGAACTACAAGATTTCGGCAGGCAAGAGCTTTGTGTACAGCTTGTTCCACAGTGAGTGGGCCGGTTTGGACAACTTCTCATTTTTCCTGAAGTCCAACCAGTTTGCCACCATTCTGCGGAACACTCTGCTGTACAACATTGTGTTCATTATCCTCGGCATCGTTCTCCCGGTCGGCCTGGCCATCATGATCAACAACATCTATAGCAAACGGAAGTCCAAGACTTACCAGACCATGATGTTCCTGCCCCACTTTATGTCCTGGGTCGTCGTCAGCTACTTCGTGTATGCGTTCCTGAGCCCGGACCGGGGCCTCATGAACTCCATCCTCCAGGGGATGGGCAAGGACCCTGTGCGTTGGTATTCCGAAGCGAAATACTGGCCATACATATTGGTCTTTATGCAGGTTTGGAAGACCCTGGGATACAACATGGTTGTGTACCTTGCCAGTATTACCGGCATTGACACCAGCCTCTATGAGGCCGCCGTGCTGGACGGCGCATCTAAGGTGCAGCAGGCCCGGTACATCACCCTGCCGTCCCTGAAGCCCATCATCATTATGATGTTCATCCTCAGCGTGGGCCGTATCTTCTCCTCCGACTTTGGCCTGTTCTACCAGGTCACCCGTGGTGTGCCCGGCTCTTTGGCCAAGGTTGCCACAACCTTTGACGTCTACATCTTCAACGCCCTGCAGACCGGCGTGCCTCTGGGCCGGACGGCTGCGGCCTCCTTCTTCCAGGCCGTGGTTGGTTGTATCACGATTCTGATCGCGAACTGGATTGTTCGCCGGGTCGATCGTGAGAGCGCACTGATTTGATAGGAGGTGGGAATATGAGTAAAGCGACAAATGATAATGCCATGAACAAGCTGAACCGCATTAAACCGGCTACCAACGCGTTGTTCAATGTGCTCTTTGTGATTTTGGGTTTGGGCTGTGTCATCCCCATTCTCTACGTATTCATGATTTCCATCACCTCTGAGGCCTCCATCACTCAGTATGGCTATCAGTTCATCCCCCATGAATTTTCCGGTTCTGCCTACAAGTTCCTGTGGGAAGAAAAGAATACCATTCTGAAGGCTCTGCTGATTTCTGTAGAGGTCACAGTCATTGGTACCGTAGTAGGCGTTGCCCTCACCACCCTGATGGGCTACGTTCTCTCCCGCCCCGGTTACAAGCTCAACGGCTTTTTGACCATTGTGGTGTTCATCCCCATGATCTTCGGCGGCGGCATGGTTGCCAACTACGTGGTGGTGGGCCAGGTGCTGCACATGTCCAACACCCTGTGGGCCCTGATTCTCCCCCTGTGCGTTTCCTCGTTCAATGTAACGATTTCCCGCACCTTCTTCCGCACCACCATTCCGGACTCCATCATTGAGTCCGCCAAGATCGACGGCGCTACCCAGATGACCGTGTTCGCCAAGATCGTGTTGCCCATTTCCAAGCCTGTGCTGGCCACCATCGGCCTGTTCCTGGCCTTCGGCTACTGGAACGACTGGTTCCAGTCCTCTCTGTTCATTACGGACAACAACCTGCTGTCCCTGCAGGCCCTGCTGAACTCCATGCAGAAGAACATTGAGTACATCGCCCAGCACCCGGACCCCGGCATGAGCCTGGCCGACTACAAGCGGGCCATGCCCTCCGAAGGCATTCGTATGGCAATCGCTGTTGTGGTCGCCGTCCCCATTGCTTGCATCTACCCCTTCTTCCAGAAGTACTTCATTTCTGGCCTGACGGTTGGTGCAGTCAAGGGCTAAGGTAGTATTCACAGAGACAGGCGCAATGTGCGCCTGCCTCTGGAATAAATATCACCCCAAACAGGAGGTAAAAAAATGAAAAAGATTCTCGCACTGCTGTTGGCGGTCGTGATGTTTGCTTCCCTCTTCGCAGGCTGCAACAACACGACCGGCAACACCGACCCCACAGATAACTCTGTGGCTCCCACCGACAACACCGATGAGACCCCCGCTCCCACCGAAGGCAACGAAGAGCCCACCGAAGGCACCACCGGCGACGTGGTAACCCTGAAGTGGGTGACCGTTGGTAACGGCATGCCCGAGAACTACGATGCTTGGAAGGCCAACCTGGACAAGTATCTGGAAGAGAAGATCGGCGTCCATCTGGAGATGGAAGTGGTTGGCTGGGGCGACTGGGACAACCGTAGAAACGTCATGGTGAACGCCAACGATGGCTATGACATCATGTTCACCAACCTGGGTACTTACCAGAACGATGTTCGCATCGGCGCTTTCCTGGACATCACCGACCTGGTGCAGTCCACCACCCCCACCCTGTATAGCACCCTGCCCACTGAGCTGTGGAACGGTGTTGCCATCAAGGACCGGATCTATGCCGTTCCCACCTGGAAGGACAGCTCTGTGACCCAGTACTTTGTCTTCGACAAGGCTAAGGCTGAGCAGTACATCCCCAACTATTCCGACGTCAAGGAACTGTCTGACCTGACCGAGGGCCTGACTGCCATGAAGGACGCCACTAACGAGGCTCCCTTTGTCCTGAACAAGCAGGGCCTGGACGCCATCTTCGGCGCCAAGTATGACGGCCTGACCGCCGGCCTGCCCACTCTGGGCGTCAGCTACACCGACAGCAGCCGCAAGGTTGTCTGCACCGTGGAGCAGGAAGACATCATGAACGAGCTGAAGACCATCCGGTCCTGGTATGAAGCTGGCATCATCAATGCCGACGCCGCTACCCTGGCTGAGAATCCCAAGTACCGCGCTTGCTATGTGGCTCAGGGCTGGTCTCTGGCTGCTGACACCACCTGGGGTCCCGGCATGGGTGTGGACGCCGTTGCTGTGCAGTGGGGTCCCACTGTGATGGGCAGCGATACCATCCAGGGCTCCATGAACTGCATCTCCGCCTCCAGCAAGAACCCCGAGAAGGCTCTGCAGTTGCTGGAGCTGGTCAACACCGATTCCTACGTCCGTGACTCCCTGCAGTACGGCCTGGAAGGCGAAGACTGGGAATACACCACCGACGGCAAGCTGCACAGAATCAAGACCGACTGGCCCATGGCTGGTTACACCCAGGGCAACTACTTCATCCGGACCCAGCTGGACACCGAAGTGGAGAGCCAGGACGCCGAGATCAAGGCTCTGAACGAGGGTGCTACCATGTCCCCCGTGCTGGGCTTTGCCTTCGACACCAGCAATGTGGCTGACCAGCTGACTGCTTGCATCGAGATCTACAACCGTTATAAGGCTGAGCTCCTGACCGGTACTCTGGATCCCGAGGAGCAGGTTGCTGCTATGATGGAAGAAATGCGGAGCAATGGCTTCGACGAGATCGTTGCCGAGGCTCAGGCTCAGATCGACGCTTACTTCGCTGGCTAATTGCAAGCGCTAAGAGAGCATTCTCCAGAATCTGAATCAGGTGGGGCCGCTGCTGGCCGTTGTGGTTTGCAGCGGCCCCATTTTTCAAGGTGCTGGCGGAATGGGGAGCAGCAGTTTCCTTGCCAAGGGGTTGCACTGCAATCGATTCCGGAGGAGGGCGGAGGCCGCACCCTACGCCTCGGAGGGCAGAGAGGAACTACGGCACATCCCCGATCGGGGCACAGCGGCTCTGCGTTTATCTCTTCAGCGAACAAGTTTGTGATTGCATCAATGAAAATTCAGCTTCTCAGAGGGCTGCCAAAAGGAAATATGGTGGCCCCAATCCCGGCTGTGGCAGGCCGGGCGTCAGAAAGGAAAAAAAGTTTGGCATTTTCTATCTTCCCCTTGACAAGGAAAACTGAATGTGGGAAAATGCTAGCGCCAAACGGGCGGTCACCCTGGCCCGTGTGCAGGAACCGGAGCTCCCGGCCGCTTTTGGCTGCGGGACGGCATCTGGGCGAGAGCTCCGGCCCCTGCATAGGGGTGTTGTCATTCGGAACGGAAACTTGTATCTTTAGAATATGAGGAGCAATTATGAGCAAAATTATTGGTAGTGAACTGAAAAACATTCCCTGGGAAGAGAAGCCGGAGGGCTATTCACTCCCGGTGTGGCGCTATAGCGGCAATCCGATCATTGGCCGCCACGCCACCAAACGCTCCAACAGCGTGTTCAACAGCGCCGTAGTACCCTTTGGGGACGGCTTTGCCGGTATCTTCCGCTGTGACAGCCGTTCAGTCAGCATGGACCTTTTTGTGGGCTTTAGCCAGGACGGCATTTCCTGGAAGATTCAGGACGAGCCCATTTCCTTTGAAGGCGATCCCGTTGTCACCGTGCGAGAGTACCGCTACGATCCCCGGGTATGCTATATGGACGGGAAGTACTATATCACCTGGTGCAACGGCTACCATGGTCCCACCATTGGCGTGGGCTGGACGGAGGACTTCAAGACCTTCCACCAGCTGGAAAATGCCTTCCTGCCCTATAACCGCAACGGCGTTCTCTTCCCCCGGAAGGTAAACGGCCTCTATCTGATGCTGAGCCGCCCCAGTGACACCGGCCACACCCCATTTGGCGACATTTTCATCAGCCAGAGCCCGGACCTGAAGTACTGGGGCTGCCACCGCCACGTGATGAGCACGGTTAAGGGTGACGAATCTGCCTGGCAGTCCACCAAGATTGGGGCTGGCCCCATCCCCATTGAGACGGATGAAGGGTGGCTCCTCATTTACCACGGCGTTATCACCACCTGCCAGGGCTATGTGTACCGTATGGGCGCGGCTCTGCTGGACAAGGACGAGCCCTGGAAGGTTCTGTACCGGTCCAAGGATTATATCCTGGCTCCTTATGAGCTCTACGAGTGCGTAGGCGATGTGCCCAATGTGACCTTCCCCTGCGCCACACTCACTGACGCCGCCACAGGCCGCATTGCCATTTACTACGGCTGCGCCGACACCGTAACTGGATTGGCGTTCACCACCGCGGATACCCTGCTGGACTACGTGAAGGAAAACAGCCTGTAGGCCCGTGAAAGGGCGGCTCGCCGCCTGAGCTGAAATTTTCTCCTAGGAGGATTGCAATGTATTTTATCGACAAACGAATTCAGGTCATTTGTGACCAGCTGAAGGCGCTGCGGATTCGGGACAGCCGGGAGCTGCCCAACTGGCAGTATAAGCGGGGCCTGTTCTTCCGCCCGGAGGAGGCGGAGAAGGACGGCCAGCCTTGGCAGAATTTTGACTGCAAGCGGATGCATTGGTATTCCGTCTACGACGGCAGCGACGATTTCGAGGGTAAGTTTGAGGGCTATCAAGGCGACTTTAAGGGCATCCAGGGCGAGCACTACTGGTTCCGGGGAAATATCACCATCCCGGAGGAGATGGCCGGTAAATCTGTGTGGATGAAGATCCGGACCCAGATTGAAGAGTGGGACGATGGCAAGAATCCCCAGTTCCTGGTCTTTGTGGATGGCAAGGTGACCCAGGGCGCGGATATGAACCACCGGGACATCCAGCTCTTCGCCCAGGCGCCGGTGGGGCAGACCCTGACGGTGGATATTCAGGCCTACACCGGTACGCTGCACCGGGAGTTCCACTTCCTGGTGGATCTGTATGTGCTGGATGAAGCCATTAACCACCTGTATTACGATTTGCAGGTGCCTTTGTGGGCTTTCAGCCGGATGGACCCCGATGATAAGACCCGGCTGGATATTCAGACGGTGCTGAACCATGCTGTGAACCTGCTGGACATGCGGACCCCCTGCTCCCCGGCGTTTTACGCCTCGGTGGAGAAGGCCCGGGCATATCTGGCAGAGAACCTGTATGAAAAAATGGGGGGGCATTCCGATGTGATTGCTACCTGCATCGGCCATACCCACATTGATGTGGCTTGGTGGTGGACTGTGGCCCAGACCCGGGAGAAGGTGGTTCGCTCCTTTGCCACGGTCCTGAAGTTCATGGATGAGTACCCGGAGTATCGGTTTATGTCCAGCCAGCCGGTGCTGTATTACTTCCTGAAGCAGCGCTATCCTGAGCTGTACGCCCAGATTCAGCAGCGGGTGAAGGAAGGCCGGTGGGAGACTGAGGGCGGCATGTGGTTGGAGGCGGACTGCAACCTGACCTCCGGCGAGTCCTTGGTGCGTCAGTTCATTTACGGCAAACGGTTCTTCCGGGAGGAATTTGGTCAGGACAACCGGATCCTGTGGCTGCCGGATGTGTTTGGCTATTCCGGCGCTCTGCCCCAGATTATGAAGAAGAGCGGCGTGGATTACTTTATGACCACCAAGCTGGCCTGGAATCAGATCAATAAAATCCCCAATGACACCTTTATTTGGCGGGGCATCGATGGCTCCCAGGTGCTGACCCACCTCATTACCACCCTGAACGTGGGCCAGGATCCCAAGGAGAATTTCTTTACCACCTACAATGGCATTCTCCACCCCGACGCCATTATGGGCGGTTGGGAACGCTACCAGAATAAGGAGATCAACAACGATATTCTGGTCTGCTATGGCTACGGCGACGGCGGCGGTGGCCCCACTCGGCAAATGCTGGAGACTGCCCGGCGGATGGAATACGGCGTCCAGGGTATCCCCAAGGTTCGCCAGGCCAGCGCTCGCACCTATTTTGAGGAGCTGGAGACCCGGGTGAAGGACAATCCCCACCTGGAAACCTGGGAGGGCGAGTTCTATTTCGAGTACCACCGGGGCACCTATACCTCCATGGCCCGGAACAAACGGGGCAACCGGAAGAGTGAGCTGCTGATGATGGACCTGGAGCTGCTGGGTGTGCTGGCTGATGGCCGTCTTCCCTATCCGGCGGAGGATCTGCGGTGCTTCTGGCGGGATACCATTTTGCTGAACCAGTTCCATGATATTCTGCCTGGCAGCTCCATTGCCGAGGTCTATGAAGTGACCAAGAAGGAATACGAGGACCTGGCCGCTGGCGCCGGGAAGCTTCTGCAGGAGCGCCTGAACCTCCTGGCCGGGGAAGGAACCGGCGTCACCGTGTTCAACACCTTGGGCTTTGTCCGCAGTGGTGTGGTGAACCTGGGAGACGTCACGGCTTCCGCCCTCCGGGACGAGACCGGCAAGTGCTATCCGGTGCAGCGCACCGCCGATGGAGCCGTGGCTTACCTGGAAAACTTGCCCTCTAAGGGCTACAAGACCTTTGCCCTGTGGGAGGCTTCTGGGGAAAGCCCCTTTATCCGGAAGGATGCATATCATTTGGAGACTCCCTATTATGCCATCACCCTGGATGAAAACGGCCATATGGTATCCATTTTCGACAAGAAGCATGACCGGGAGCTGGTCCAGGCCGGCAAGGCGGCCAATCAGCTTCGGCTGTATGAGGACAAGCCCATCTACTTTGACAATTGGGACATCGACATGTACTATGTGGAGAAGTCCTGGCCGGTGGATGAGCTGGTGAGCATGCGCTGGAGCGAGGACGGCCCGGTGCGCACCACCCTGGAGCTGGAGTACCGCTGCAACCAGAGCACCATCTGGCAGAAGATCCACTTCTATGCCAACACCCCCCGGATTGACTTTGAGACCAAGGCGGACTGGAAGGAGCACCAGCACCTGCTGAAGGCGGAGTTCCCCGTGGATATCCATTCCGACGAGGCCACCTTTGAGATCCAGTTTGGCAACGTGACCCGGAAGGTCCACACCAACACCTCCTGGGACAAGGCCCGGTTCGAGAGCTGCGGCCAGAAGTGGATGGACTTCTCCGAGGGCCACTATGGTGTCAGCCTCCTCAACGACTGCAAGTATGGCCACTCGGTGCGGGACGGCGTCATTGGCCTCACCCTCATCAAGTGCGGCGTGGAGCCCAACCCCAACGCCGATGTGGAGATGCATACCTTCACCTATGCCCTGTTCCCCCATGCTGGAACCTGGAAAGAAGCCGGAACGGTGGAAGAGAGCTATCAGCTGAACCTGCCTGCCTATGCAGTGCGGGGCGGCCAGCCCGGTACTGCCTTCTCCTATACCGCGGTGGAGCCCAGAAATGTGGTTCTGGAGACGGTCAAACAGGCGGAAAACGGCGATGGTGTGGTGCTGCGGATGTACGAGTGCGAAAATGCCCGGACCAAGACCGTGGTGCGGCTGCCGGAGGGCGCTCAGAGGGCATACCTCACCAACCTGCTGGAGGAAATCCAGGAGGAGCTGCCCATTGTAGATGGCAAGGTCACGTTCATGACCAAGCCCTTTGAAATCCAGACGGTTCTGGTGAAATAACCTTCCAATTGCTTACAAAAGTCGCAGAAGGGACTTGCTCCCCTCTGCGGCTTTTTGTATAATGGAAGGGACGTGACGTCTCATTCTCAGCCGGACGTATGCGAATCGCGAAAGTGATTGCCGTAGGGGGAAGGTGCGCCATGCAACGAACATCAGGCCCTTCAGGGTTTGAATGCATGAGGCTTCACCCTGCGCCTCGGGGGCAGACAGGAGCTATGGTACCCCCGGCGGTCAAATCCTCCGTTTTTCTAAATTTCCGGAAGATTGATACACTTTTGCAAGCGGGCGCACAGTGTGGGCCCCTACAGCGGCTCCGCGCTACCCTGGCCAATTTTCAAGATTTGCCTGGGGGTACGCGTGTGCCCTAGGGGAGAGCAGGGCGCTGCCGCGCCAGTGTAAAAACGGAAGACGTGTTCCCTGCAGCTGGCGATATGGCGCACGGGCCCACCCCTATGGACAATGGGGCGGTCTTGACGGTGTGGTTTTCATCGCACGCCTGTGTCTGGGCTGGAAATTGACAGAAGATATATGGGGAGGAATGAACTGTGCTACCATATGAAGATGAAAAGCTTGCTCCCAGACAGCGGGCTCTGGATTTGCTGTCCCGTATGACCCTCCGGGAGAAGGTGGGCCAGCTGACCCAGCGGCTCTACGGATTTCGTGTTTATGAACGCCATGGCCAGGAGATTGCGCTGGTGGAGGAGTTCCGGCAGGAGGTGGAGCGGTATAGTGGTTTGGGGACCCTGTACGGCCTGTACCGGGCGGACCCCTGGTCAGGAAAGGACTTTACCACCGGCCTGGATGGGGCGCTGGCTCCCAAGGCCCGCAATCAGGTCCAGCGGTATGTGTTGGAGCATTCCCGCCTGAGGATTCCTGTCCTCATGAGCACCGAGTGCCCCCACGGCCATCAGGCCCTGGACGGCTACCTGCTGCCGGTGAATCTGGCGGCGGGAGCCACCTTCTCCCCGGCTGCCTTGGAGGCTGCCGCCGAAGTTGCCGGGAAGCAGCTGCGGCAGATGGGGGTGGACCTGGCTCTGGTGTCCGCGCTGGACGTCCTCCGGGACCCCCGTTGGGGACGCAGTGAGGAGTGCTTCAGCGAGGATCCGGTCCTGGCCTCCCGTATGGCCCAGGCGGCTGTCCGGGGGATTCAGAGCCAGGGGGTGGATGTGGTGGCCAAGCACCTGTGCGCCCAGGGAGAGACCACTGGTGGAGTCAATGCCAGTGCGGCCCGGATTGGTCCCCGGGAGCTGCGGGAAATTCATCTGCCGCCGGTGAAGGCCTGCGTGGAGGCGGGTGTATCCGGCGTAATGGCAGCTTACAACGAAATCGACGGAGTGTACTGCCATGCCAACCGATGGCTCCTCACGGATTTGCTCCGGGGGGAATACGGATTCCAGGGCATTGTGATGTCCGACGGCGTGGCCATTGATCAACTGGATGCAATGACGGGGGACCGGACGGTTTCCGGCGCCGTGGCCCTGGAGGCCGGCGTGGACATGGGCCTGTGGGATACCGGATTTGCCCAGCTGGAGGAGGCTGTGGAGCGGGGACTGGTGTCTGGCGCCCGATTGGATGAGGCGGTCCTCCGGATTTTGGAGCTGAAGTTCCGCCGGGGCCTGTTTGAGGAGCCCTTTGTGGCGGAGCATGCCCTGTGGCAGGGCTACACCCCGGCCCGGTATCCCCAAGTCCGGGAGCTGACCCGGGAGAGCATGGTACTGCTGAAAAATGAGCAGAACCTTCTGCCTCTGGATGGGACCAAGCCTCTGCGCCTTTTGGTGACGGGGCCCAATGCCGATGAAATTTACTGTCAATTGGGGGACTATACCCCGCCGGTGCGGCCGGAAGCGGGGGTAACGGTGCGCCGGGGCCTGGAGCAGTGGGCTGCCGGTACGCCGGTGCAGGTGGCGTACGCCCCTGGCTGCCCTGCCTTTGGGTCAGATCCGGATCTGATGGAACAGGCGGTGGAGGCGGCCCGGGAGGCGGATGTAATTGTGGCGGTGCTGGGCGGCACCTCCAGCCGCTTTGGAGGCGGCGAGTTCCACAACAACGGCGCCCTCAAGGCTCAGGACATGGCCACCATGGATTGCGGAGAGAACGTGGACACCAGCCGCCTGGAGTTGCCGGGAGACCAGCTTACCCTCCTGGCCCAGCTGAAGGATACGGGAAAGCCGGTGGTGACCGTGCTCATTCAAGGGCGGCCTTATGCCACGGAGGCGGTGACGGCCCGCTCCGATGCCCTGTTCTGCTGCTTTTACCCCGGTCTCACCGGGGGCGAGGCGCTGGCCCAGCTCCTCTTCGGCGAGGCGGCTCCGTCGGGCCGTCTGCCGGTATCCCTGCCGGATCATGTGGGACAGCTGCCGGTGTACTACAACTATAAGGATTCCTACCGGGGCATGGATTATTACGATGCCAGGGAGCGCCCCGCGTTCTCCTTTGGCGGCGGTCTGACCTATACCACCTTTTCCTATTGCCTTCTGGCGGCTCCAGCGGACGCAGAGGCGGAGAAAGTTGAGACCTTGACGGTAAGCGCCTCCATTACAAACACCGGCCTGCGGGCTGCCAGCGCCGTCCCACAGCTGTATCTCCACCGGGCCCAGGGAGTAGTCACCTCCCGCGTCCGCGCCCTGTGCGATTTCCAAAAGCTCTGCCTGGCTCCAGGGGAAACCCAAACCGTCACCCTAAGCATTCCCCGGGAGGCCCTGTCTCAGTGGGACAGCCAAATGAGGCAGCGGGTGCTCCCCGGCAAAATCCAATGGTTCCTGGGCGACTGCGGCGAAACCTACCTCTCCGGTACGTTCACCCTGACCTGAAGGCAAACCACAAACAGCTCCAAATCCCGGCTTGCTATAGGGTGAGCCGGGATTTAATTTAATTATGGTTGACAATGCTTGCGTGACGCACTATAATGAAAAAGAGAGCCGAGGCTTCAATTAGGCTGCACATCGAATGTTGGGAGGACAATGAGATGCTGATTCATTCGCAAATAAAAGCGCGCAATGTGTTCTGGCTCTGCTGTTGATTGAAAGCAGAAGCCCGGATTTTGAGGGAAAAACCGTTTGTACGATGAACATGGTTCTGGGAGGTTGATACCTTTGTATGAGAATGGGCGAGGGAAGGGGCACCGGCTTATCAGTTTTGTGATCTTGATGGCTGCCCTCATTTTGCAGGCATTACCGTTTAACTTGGAAACACATACGCTATTTAATTCGCATGGCGTCATGAAAGAAATTATTGATACGTATTCATATTTTAACATCCAACAAAATGTTTACTACTTTTATGTGCCTTTACTTACCTCTGCGGCGACCATTTTTGCCGCAGTGTGCATGATGCTGGGCCTTTTGAGCAAAAAGAGAGGGAAAACATACTGGCTGGATACCAGTTCTCTTTTGATTTCATCCGTAGCTGCCATTGTAACTGCGGTCCTCGCCAGGACGGTTCTCTCTGCATGTGTTGCAGGTTTGCTAATTCTAGCAGCTACTTTATATATCATACAAAACAATATGAAGTGAAGGCCAATCCACGGCGGCGGATTTGGCTTACGGAAGGGGGATATGGGTGTGATCCGACTGGTAAATTGGTGGAGACAAGCCCGGTGGTATTTTATGGTCTCTGTGTTATGTGGTGTGGGGATTTCGGTTGCCGCCTGGATGCATGAGGACAACCTGGATTGGTTCGTTTTTCTCCTGTTCCTGCTGCTCCCCGCCGCCATGGTCGCGGTTGGGTGCGCCTATGGAGGAAGGCAAAGGAGGCTGGACTGGCTTACGCCTCTGACTGTGGCGGCGTGTCACGTCGCGCTCTTATGCTGTGTATTTCCGAAGGAGCAGTGGCTTCAGCCGGAATACCTGGTTCTCTTTGCTTATGCTTGCCTGCCCGGCGGCCTCCTGCTGCTGGTCCTGCTGTTCTTCTGGTTTGCCAGACGGCTGGGGCCTGTGGCTGGGTGGGGATATCATCTGGCGCTGTATCTCCTGTGCGTCCCCGGGAATCTGCTTTTGTCCCTGGGACGAACAGCGGGATTTGATGTGCTTCTGGCCCTGCAGCTGCTGGGGTGCGCCTTGTTGACCGCATTTGCAGTGCGCCACACTTGGCCCCGGGGCTGGGTGACCATGCTGATCTGGACGCTGTTATGCGGCCTCCTCAGCATGCTGCTGCAGTGGCAGTCAATCCACGTGGGCAACTGGAGGCAAGTGCTTATGGGGATCACTCCGCCCATCTTCGCGGTGCTTCTTACTCTGAGTGTTCTCTCCCTTTGGAAGCAATTTCGTCCCGCAGCTCCGAAAGGCGGGGCGGCATGAAATGGATAGGGTACAATAAGTTGCGCAAATTGAATTAGGCAAAAAAGTAGACATAGGTGTTCTGCGCCAATCTTACAAAGTAGTGAAGTGGCGCTTTTAAAAGCGAGGCCTGGGGAATATCCCCAGAAAAGATCTTGCTAAGGTCTACTTGACACATACGCAGTTGAAAATCTTTTGCAACAGACCGTATCATGTGCTATCATAGAGCGGGTGCAAATCCGTTCTGTTCCCACGCAAGCAGCACGGTTGCGACTGCGTATAATTTAGAAGGGCAGTGACTTAGGTTGCTATTATACGGCCATATAACAGGGAAAACAGGCAATGCCATTTCTGGAGTTTTGGTGGAAATAAAGGAAAAAAATTTTGATACCATATATTTCACAAAAAGCGACGAACATGGCGATTATAAAATTGATTTGCCTGCGGGCATATACCCCTTCGTCACAGCAGTGAGAGATTACGGAGAGAAATACTTGGAATATTGGTGCAGCAATTTGAAGCTTATCCATGACACCCAGCTCAATATTTGCATTGATACTCTTGAAGTATACGGATTAAATTACTTCAAGGTAGCGGGAGCCTATCCATCCATTACTGTCTATTTCCGGCCCATGAGTTTGCCCAAATTTTTGGCTCAGGCGGAGGATATTGCGCCAGAGATAAACACCATCCAAGCCGTGGTGGATGGCAAGGCGCTGTCTGTCCTCACGGTCAATAGGGTCAAGGAATATGTGGGAGATGGGAGTATGAGCGCATATCTCATCCAAATCGCAGAACCAGAGGACGGCCCCAATTGGAACAGATTAGACTTGGAAATTATAGATTGCGACGGCAACTATGGAGCGGCATCTATTTATCATTGCTAATGTCTACAGGCCGGGCGTAACTCCGCCTCATTCACACGAACCATGGAGGAGGAAAATGTTATGATCATCCGAAAGTTGACCCCGGCAGATTACCACGGAATGCTCGTCCTTTACCGGGAGTTGGACCAATTCCATGTGGATGCCCGCCCCGATTTTTTTGTGCGTCAAGAGGATGTGTTTCCGCAGGAGGCTTTTGAGGCCAACATGATTAACCCGGAATGTCTGATGCTTGGTGCTTTTGATGAACCAGACAACATGATCGGACTTGTTCGGGCGACATTATGGAAGGAAAGCGGGATGGTGAAAACTGTCAAGGTGGTGTGTTTGGATGATATCTATGTTGTGCCGGAATATCGGCGGGATGGTATCGCAACAAAGTTATTTGAAGCAGTTGAACAATGGGCGCGGGAACAAGGGGCTGCAAGGCTGGAATTACACACATGGGATTTTAACCAAGGTGCAATTGCCCTGTATCGCGCCATGGGCATGACACCGCAGCGGTATGTCTTCGAGAAGAAACTATAATTGGGATTCTACGCGGGGCGGGCGCAAGTCCGCCGAAAGGATGAGCTACACAGCCGTGACCAAACAAGGAGGTGAAGCTCCTGAAAAGAAAAGCTGAAAATGGGAAAGCGCCAGTTTGTGAATGTTCGGCTTTCTGGCGGCAGCCCTCGTGTTACAGGCGTTGCCAGTTGGCATTGTTACGTATACGGAATTGTACGCCAATGGAGGTTTGGAAGGTGTGGCAAGTACGTTTTCCTACTTCCATTTCCCCCGGGCCGCCCACTACTTTTGCGCGCCCTTCCTTTCTGCTGCTGCAGTCACCATGGAGCTGGCGCTGTTTATAGGGAGTATCCTGGGGGGAGTGGGCAGAACCGGTTCTGCACAGATGATCTGTCTGTGTGTTGCATCGGTGAGCGCAGCCGCCGCCTTTTTCATGTGTGAGACGCTTGCTTCCGGCGTTGTGGCGGGACTGCTCATTTTGGCTACTGTGGTACATGGCTGGAAAACAGGAACCCTTGGCGGGGACATCTATCATCTGGCACATATGGAAATCCCGGCTCATCCATTTGGGAGAGCCGGGATTTTGACTGAAGATAATTTAAACGCCGAAGCACAGCGCAACAGTCAGCGTTGACGGATTCCGTTTAGCAGGGCAGGCTTTCCTTCAATGTCTTCAGCAGGTCCTCTGCCGCTTGGGCGGAGGAACCCTTGACGCCCAGGTAGAATTTCACCTTGGGCTCGGTGCCGGAGGGACGGACGCACATCCAGGCATCGTTTTCCAGCTCATAGTACAGCACGTTGGACTCAGGCAGGTCGGTGGGGGTGACTGCTCCGGTGGCCAGGTCCAGGACGGTGTGCTTCAGGTAGTCCCGGATTTTGAGGACCTTGCAGGGGCCCACGGTTTGCAGGGGATTGGCCCGCAGAGACTCCAGGATGGAGGCGATCTTGGCGGCGCCCTCCTGGCCGGGGTAGGTCAGGTTGACGGTGTCCTCCCGGTAGTAACCGTACTCTTGGTACAGCTCCTGCATCCGGTCCCACAGGGTTTTGCCCTGGCAATAACACCAGGCGGCGGCCTCGCACAGGGCCATGACGGCTACCACGGCGTCTTTGTCCCGGGCGTGAGTGCCCACCAGGCACCCGTAGCTCTCCTCCATGCCGAACTGGAAGGAATAGGTGTGGTCCCGCTCAAACAGCCGCATCTGTTCGCCAATGAATTTAAAGCCGGTGAGCACGTCGATATACTTCATGCCGAAGGCTTCGGTCACGGTGCGGACCATGTTGGTGGAGACAATGGTGCTGACCACGGCGCCATTGGCGGGCAGAATGCCCAGCTCCTTCCGGCGGCGCAGAAGGTAGTCGCAGACCAATACGCCGGACATATTGCCGGTGAGAGACTTGTACTCGCCGGAGGCCCGGTCCAGGGCAAAGACGCCCAGACGGTCAGCGTCAGGGTCTGTGGCCAGGACCAGATCCGCCCCCTGCTCTTTGGCATAGCCCAGGGCCAAGGTGAAGGCGGCCTTGTCCTCAGGATTGGGGCTCTTCACCGTGGGGAAGCTTCCATCCGGCTTCTCCTGCTCCGGTACCACGAAGACATTCCGGAAGCCCAGCTCCGACAGGACCCGGCGCACCGGCAGGTTGCCTGTGCCGTGCAGGGGGGTGTACACGATTTTCAGGCCGGCGGCTTTGGCAATGGAGTCATGATCCAGGACCAGGGCCTGGATGGTTGCCATATACTGGTCGTCAATCTCCTTGCCAATGGTATGATACAGACCGGCGGCCACGGCGTCGTCATGGCTCATGGTTTTCACAGTGGCGTAATCGGTGACGGCGTTCACCTCGTCCAGGATCTCTTTGTCCAGGGGAGCGGTCACCTGGGCGCCGTCATCCCAATAGACCTTGTAGCCGTTGTAGGCCGGGGGGTTGTGGGAGGCGGTGATCATGACGCCGGCGGTGCAGCCCAGGGTACGGGTGGCAAAGGACAGCATGGGCACCGGCCGCAGGGAGTCAAACCGGTAGGTGGGGATGCCGTTGGCATTGAGGCACAGGGCGGTCTCCTCGGCAAACTCAGGGGACATGTGCCGGGAGTCAAAGGAGATGGCTACGCCTTTAGCGGCGGTGCCCTGCTTCAGAATGAAGTTGGCCAGGCCTTGGGTGGCCTTCCGGACGGTATAGAGGTTCATGCGGTTGCTACCGGCCCCCAGAATGCCCCGCAGACCGCCGGTGCCAAAGGCCAGGTCCCGATAGAACCGGTCTTCGATTTCCTTGGTGTCCCCGGCCTCGGCCAGGGCCCGCAGCTCGGCCCGGGTGGCCTGGTCAAAATAGGGGTTGTTGCACCATTGCTCAAAACGTTCCATTGCATTCATATAAATCACCTTCATAATTTGTTTTAATTTTATCAACAGGCCGTTATTTGGCCGTGTTTTCCAGTTCCTCAAAGACAGGCTTCAGAATGATCACGTCCGCCAAAGGGATGAGGGCAAAGCCCATGAGTACCCAAAACAGAATGGTGTATAAAAAAGCGGTAGGCAGAAGCAGGGCCAGGGCGAAGGGCAGCGCATGGAGGACCACCATGAGGATGGTTTTGGGGAACTTATAAATACACAGGATCATGGCGTTGTGCAGATGCTCCCGCAGGGTATTCTGGTAGCGAATCATGAGGGGGTAGAGGTAGGCCAGAATGGCCAAGGCCAAAAAGGTCAGCACGGCCACCACAATGAGCAGCGCCGTGTGCAGGCCGCCCTGGAAATAGAGCTGGACCAGGATATAGTCACAGACCAGGGAGGCGCCAACCAGCAGGGTGATGAGCCAGACGGCAGTGGCCTGCTTGAAATTCTCCCGAAAGGCGGTAAAAAAAGTATTCCAGATGCCGCCTCCCGTATCCTGAGACAGATTTAGCATGACCTTATAGGTTGCCGCAATGGAAGCGCCGGCTGTGACTACCGGCAGGCAGCAGATGAGGCAAAGAAGGTTCGTGAGAATGACGTCGGCCAGGGCCGTCAAGAGTTGGATCAGGGGATTGTCCCAACGGAACAGATTTTTCATAGGTTGCCGCCTCCATTTCTATGTGTTGCGGAGCCAGGCGTCGATTTGGTCCTGGAGCGCTTGCTTCAGGCGGTCGATTCCCGCGTTTTGCAGCTCCTCCATCAGCTTGGGCAGATAATCGTCAGGGTCTACGGTGCCGGTCATGAGGGCAGCGTAGTACTTCTCATAGACCCGGGAGACGGCCCGGAATTCGGCGTCGTAGTTGGAGTAGTCTGCCGTAAAGCCCAAAAGGGGGGATTCGGCGGTGTTGTCGTTGAACTCCTGGTAGAGCTCCCACTTATTGGGGCGTTCCCCTACAGTGGTTTTCAGGATGAACCAGTTCCCTTGGGTATAGGGGACGCCCCGGTAGGCCGGGGAGATGATCTGGACCTGATCCTCCTCTGTGAGAGTATAGTGGACGCCCTCAATGCCGTAGTTCAGCAGGTTCCGCACCTCCGGGTCGGTGTTTACGGCATTCAGGAAGGTGAGGCAGATCTCCGGATGCTTGGTGTTGGCGTTGACCACCATGACGCCGCCCTGGGCGGACTCTGTGGTGACGATACTGTCGGAGACCTGCTGGGCCACAATGGGATAGCCGAAATCCGTGGAGTAGCTGGTGGAGGCATCGGGGCCGCCGGCAGACAGGCGCAGGAACACGTTCTCTCCCTGGAACCGGGAGAAGGAGGTGCGCAGGCAGGCGTCCTGGTTGATGTAACCGGCCTCATAGTACCGGTGCAGGAGCTGCAGGGTTTCCTTTGCATAGGAGGTTTCAAAGATGTTGACCACCTGGCAGCTGCCATCGTGGGAATTGACCATGAGAGGGACGGAGTCATAGGTCACATATTCGTAGTTGCCCAGGGACCAGATATTGAGGCGGCTGGAGTCAAAAAACAGAGGGATACAGCCCGGCTCCTCCTGGGCAATTTGCGCCAGAAGGGGCTCCAGAGAGGCAAAGCTGTAGTACTGTGAGATGTCGATGCCGTACCGCTCCACCAGCTCTTGGGAAAACAGGAAGTGCATGGGGGTTGCCAGCTCCTTATTGGTGGGGATTCCCCAGATTTTCCCGTCAATGGTTACGCCTTTCCAAAGGCGGGGATCGATAACATGATACATCCCAGCGCCCAAATTGTCGAGATAAGGAGTCAGGTCCAGCCAAGAGCCGGCCACGGCGTTGGTGACGTAGGTATCTGTCCAGGCAAAGGCAATGTCATATTCCTGGTTGGTGTTCACCAGGGAGTTCAGCTGTGCGGCGTAATCGTTCCAGCCAATTTTGTGGTATTCTACGGTGAAGCCGTATTTTTCTAAAAGAATGCGGTTGAGCTCCTGGTTTACCAGGGCCAGATCTTCATCCGGCTCGCCAATGGTGTAATAGACCAGGTTGACAGTCCCCTCCGGCGGAGCGGAAGTGTCCTGGACCTGCGGGGTGCAGCCGGCAGCGCCGGTGCACAGGAGTGCAGTTAGGAGTGCGAGGACCCGCTGGGCAGAGTTTCGTCGCAAGATGGGCTTCCTCCTTCCTCAAAAGGGGCCTCCTGCGGGGAAGGGGAGGTTAGGGCCGCGCCAGCGACGGGGACCGAGGCGCTGAAATTCCGCAGGGTACTGGGGGAGATATTGTAGTAGTTTTTAAAGTGGACGTAGAAGTTATTCAGTTGGGAGTATCCCACCATGTTGGCGATGACAGAGATTTTCTCCTGGGTGTTTTCGATAAGCCGCCGGGCCTGAATCATGCGGTAGGCAGTGAGGTATTCGGAAAATTTGATTCCCGTGTCCTTTAAAAAGATCCGGCCAATGTATTTGCTGCTCATATTGAAGATTTCGGCAATGTTGGTCAAGGACTGGGAGCTGCGGTAGTTGCTTTTTACAATCAAAATGATTTTGTTGGTAATTTTGGAGAACTTGCTGTATTCCACCTGCAGTACCGGGTCCAGCTCCGGCTGGGAGGCCGCGTGCTCGGGAATGACGCCGTGGAGGTCCCGGACAATGGTGCGCTCAATGAAGGCCCGCAGCTCCGCCACATGAATGGGCTTCAGGAGATAGTCCCGGGCTGTGGCTTGCATGGACTTGTGGACATAATTGAAGTCATCGTATCCGCTGATCATGCAGAATATGGTCTGCATCCCCATGGAACGCAGATGCTCTGCCAGCTCATAGCCCCAGTGGTCGCCCAGGTTGATATCCAGCAGGGCAATGTGGGGCTGAAAGTCCACGGCTTTGCTCACAGCCTCGGCGTAGGAGGTGGCGGTCAGGATGCTGGTGATGTTGTATAGGGACCAGTCCAGAAGGTACTTGATGTTTTCACAGATGTCCTTTTCGTCGTCTACAATCAGTAAGCGGTACATATCAGGTTGTCACCTCATTTTTTAGCAGGATTTGGATGCAGACACCGGCAGGGGCGTGGTTTTGGATGCGCATTTCCACCCGGTTGCCATAGTAGAGGTACAGCCGGTCATACACATTCTGCAGGCCGATCCCCGGGGCGGTGTCAGCGGATTCCTTGCTTTTCTCTGGTGTAAACTGCTGGTTCAGGAGGGCAATCTGCTCTTCCCGGATGTGGCCGATGTTGTCGAAAAATTGAAAGAGAATGCCATCGGACTGGCGGCTGCCGGAGATGACTACCACCTTCAGCTGGCTGTCGTTTTGAAAATTGTGTTTAAAAAAGTTTTCTACAATGGGCTGCATCCAAATTTTGGGTGTAGAGATGGCGTACATATCCTCTGGTATGTCGCAGTGATAGAGGAACTGGTCGTCATACAGGAAGCACATCAGGTCCAGGTATTGCCGGGTAATTTCCAGCTCCTTTTTCAGGGTGATGATGGGCTCGGTTTTGACAATGTTCCGGTACAGAAGGCCCAGGTCCGCCGTGGCTTCGGCCACGGTGGGGCTCCCCTCCAGCAGGGCCCGGAGGCGGATTCGCTCCAGGGTGTTATAAAGGAAATGGGGGTTGAGTTGGGCGCTGAGCATCTGCATTTCCGTCCGCTGCTGACGGATGGTCAGCTTGTATTTCTGCTGAATCAGGGTATCCAGGTACTGGTATAGGCTGTTCAGGTGGGTGGCGATGGCGGCAAATTCGTCCTGACGGTGACCAATGTCCAGGGGGATGAAGTTGCCGGACTGGGCCTCCACCAGGCTGTGCAGAATGCTCTGGATGAAGAGAGAGTCATGGGAAAACTGGCGCGCGTACAGCAGGGTGATGAGGACAAAGACCAGGATGAGGCCCACGGTCCAAAGAATTAGCTCATAGAGCCGGTCTGTAGTGTAAGCTTTGGCGGGGGCGATGGAGATCACGGAGTAAGAATAGCGCTCTGAAATCTGGACGGTGTACAGAAGGCTGGAGGGGCCTCCGCCGGGAGCAGAGGTGCGGCCCTGCTTGACCCCGGTGGACAGCAGCGCCTGCCAGGGAACGGTGTGGTAATCCGGATTTCCCAGGGGAAGGCAGGTGTTGTTCACCAGAAGGAAGGCGGCGGCCTCCGGCTGGGTGCAGAAGGCCTGGGCCACCGGCTTGGTTAGGTCCATAACGAAGGAGACCTTCCCCACATAGCTGGAGCCCTGGTGAATGTCCTTGGTATAGAGGTAGCCCGTCTGGCACAGGGCCTCGGCAGTCTCCAGGTCGATGATCCGGTACCGGGAGTAGCCGGAGGTGCTGTACTCCATATCCACAATGTTGGAGGTGCTATAATAGATAATGTGCCGGATGCAGTATTCGCTCTCAGAAATCAGGCTGTTGCAGCTGGTGAGATAGGTTTCGTAGAGGGGATAGGAGGTGTTCAGCCGGCTCTGGGCATATTCTTCCGGGGTGGCCCCGAAAAAGTGGAAGAAGTCGTCCCGGAGGGAGGCGGTGGCATAGAGATGGGTAAAAAAATGGTCAATGGAGTCTGTGATGGAATCCAGCTGCCGCTCCACCTGGGAGAAGGCAGACTCTGCCTCCCGAACGTAAGGCTCCATGGTGCTGGACTGCATGTTGCTGTAAAAAACAAAGATCATGATGGTCACGAAGGTGAGGACAATGACCAGGTACAGCAGGAAGGTCTGCCGGTAAATTTTCAGATGCAGAAAGTTCGACAATTTTGACAAAATTCTATCCCTCAGTCGCACAATATCTTGACATTATCATACATTTGCGTGGCGGCACAGGCAAGGGTAAATCTGCAGAAAGTGCCAAATATATACTAAAAAATAGCATTTTAATACTATTGGGCAGGGCACAGACTGGGCCGCGTATAGTATAAATTAGGCAGAATTCAGTATGTAAAAGAACGCATTGTACCGAATCCATATTATAAAGTATCCTTTCTGATGTTGTGGATATTTTATCGGTATGCTAGGTTAAAATCACCAATAAATGAAAAGGAGCTGACATATATGCTGCATTTTGGCGCCCTGGAAGCCGGTGGCACGAAGATGGTATGCGCTGTTGGCAATGCACAGGGCCAGATTCTGGAGAGAATCAGCCTCCCCACCAGAGATCCGGAGAACACCATGCCAGAGATCCTGGCCTTTTTCCGGGAGAAGCAGGTGTCTGCCGTGGGCGTGGGGTGCTTTGGGCCAGTGGATTTGGATCGAAACTCCCCAACTTATGGGAACATCACCTCGTCGCCCAAGCTGCAATGGCGAAATTTCCCCATGCTGCGCCGCTTCCGGGAGGCTCTGGGGGTGCCCGTGGGCTTTGACACCGACGTCAACGCCGCCGCTTTGGGTGAGGCGGTATGGGGCTGCACCAAATCGGTCAAAAATAGTATCTATATTACAGTAGGCACCGGCGTCGGCGTCGGCGTCATCATCGGCGGCAAGCCCTACCACGGCATGATCCACCCCGAAGGCGGCCACATTTTCGTCCACCGCCGGCCCGATGACCCCATGGCCAAGGGCATTTGCCCCTATCATGGTAACTGCCTGGAGGGCCTGGCCAGCGGCCCGGCCATTGAGCGGCGCTGGGGCCGCAAGGGGGCGGAGCTGTCGGACTGCCTGGCAGTCTGGGAGCTGGAGGCGTTCTACATCGGACAGGCCATTTGCACCTACATTTGCACCCTCTCCCCGGAGCGGATTGTGGTAGGCGGCGGCGTCATGCACCAGGAGCAGATGCTTCCCATGATCCGCCAGGAGGTCCGGCGCCAGATGCATGGCTATATCCAGGGCAAGGGCATGGACAAGCTGGAGGAGTACATTGTGCCGGTCAGCTTGGGAGATAACCAGGGCGTGATGGGCGGCGTGAAGCTGGCTATGGATGCCTATATAGAAGAGGGAGGTACCTTATGAGCAAAGAGCTGTTGCGTTTGGAGCCGGTGTTCCAGGAAAAAATCTGGGGCGGAGACCGGCTGCGGACTGTGTTCCACTATGACATTCCCAGTGACCACACCGGAGAATGCTGGGCCATCAGCGGCCATCCCAGCGGGGATTGCCACGTAAAGAACCCGGAATTTGCCGGGGAGACCCTGGGCTCTCTTTGGAAAAAAAGGCCGGACTTGTTTGGCAACCTGCCGGGGGACAGCTTCCCTCTGCTGGTGAAGATCATTGACGCCAAAGATGACTTGAGCATCCAGGTTCACCCTGATGACAGCTATGCGGCGGTCCATGAACATGGCGCCCGGGGTAAGACGGAGTGCTGGTATGTTCTGGACTGCGACCCGGGGACTACCATTGTCATCGGGCACAACGCCAAGACCCGGGAGGAGATGGGCCGGATGGTGGAGGAGCGGCGCTGGAAGGAGCTCATCCGGGAAGTCCCCATTCAGAAGGGCGACTTCTTCCAGATCAACCCCGGCTGCCTCCACGCCATCAAGGGCGGCACCCTGATTCTGGAGACCCAGCAGAGCAGCGATGTGACCTACCGGTTCTATGACTATGACCGGCTGTCCGACGGGAAGCCCCGTCCTTTGCACATTGCGCAGAGCTTGGCCGTGACTCAGGTGCCCCATAGCCTGGAGTCGCCGAAGCAGGAGACCTGCCGCCAAGGCGGCGCTGAGATCACCCATTTGGTAACTTGTCCCTATTATGCCGTGTATCGGGTCCGGCTGGATGGACGCTGGGAGACCAACTGGGAGCAGCCCTTTGTGAATGTAAGCATCACAGGCGGCTCCGGCACCCTGGACGGCCAGCCGGTGAGCAAGGGGGACCATCTCCTGATTCCCGCCGGCTACGGACAGATGGCTCTGGAGGGGAACCTGGAGCTTATTTACTCTCATTTGTAATTGGTACCAAAATAAACACGGGAAAACCGCAGAAGCTACAGGTTTCTGCGGTTTTTTTGCACCCGGGGGTCCACAAGATGACGACAAATATTTTAAAAGTGTACGCAAAGAGAAGACAGATTCAAAACACGGGCATATTCTCCCAAACACCAGTGGAGAGGGGGGCATTTGGTATCTATGCACAAGGCCGGTCTGACCGGGACTTCCGATTTTGCCGGAAGGAAAGTCCGGCTTTTCATCCTAACCTGACTATTCTTTATCGTTTTTAGACTTTCCAGGGACATGGAAATTCGGTAAAATGTAATCGATCAAGTTCGGAAATCTGCCCTGTTTTATGAGATGTGCACAAAAAACTTTCTCCTTTTTGGTGATTCTCACAAAATGTGGAAGACGGAGAGACCTTGACTGGTTGCCGAAGTTTAGCGGCATGCACGACGGCAGCAGCAATTCTGAAGGGGGGTTCTGCTGGTTGGCGCCTGCCGCAGCTGCAGCTGGAAATGAAAAGGAGGTACGTATCCATGCAAATCAGAAAGTCTCATCGCATTCTTGCGGCGGTTCTGACACTGGTGATGCTGGTTGGCCTGCTGCCAACCGCTGCTTTTGCCAAATCCGCTGGAAACGACGGGTCTGCTGAGATGAACGAAGCCTATGGAGCCCATGAGTCCCTCATGCCCATCGGCCCGTCCTTCAATGTGGACACATTACTGGAGTGGACGCCGGAGTCTGACCCGGATGCAGTCTACAGCCGGGCCAGCATTCCCCTGGCGGACCGGGTTGGCGGCTTCGTGGTGAACCCCAAGGTGAACCCGGAGGCAAAGCTGATGCTCTGCTCCCTGGCCAACTCTGACCACGACCACACCAGCGCCCAGGGCACAGAATCCTTCCTGAGCTATGCCTTCAATTACTGGCAGTATGCCACTTCCTTCGTATACTGGTCCGGCTCCGAGGAAGGCCTGGTGTGCTGCCCCACCGGGGAATTCACCGACGCCGCCCACACAAACGGCGTGCCGGTGGTGGCGACCCTGGGCTTCCCCTGGGGCCGGGGAGACGGCTATGTGGAGCAGGTCCGGCAGTTCGTCCAGAAGGCTCCGGACGGCTCCTTCCCTGTGGCGGACAAGCTAATTGAGGTCATGGATTACTATGGCTTCGACGGCTACTTCTTCAATCAGGAGTCCTACGACTGCACGGCCGCCGAGGGCGCCCTGATTGACGAGATGATGCGCTATATGCACAAAATGCGCCCGGATATGCTCATCAGCTGGTATGATTCCATGGTGCCCGCAGGCGGCGTGAGCTATCAGAACGCAGTGAACGATGCCAACAAGCAGTTTATGACCGACTCTGAAGACGGCACCCGGGCCATTGACGAGTTTCTGATGAACTACAACTGGTATGAGAACCAGGTGGACACCACCATCTCCACCATGCAGTCCATTGGCAGAAGCGAATTTGATGCCTTTGCCGGTCTCGACGTGCAGCAGAACTGCATGAACACGCCGTTCCGGGATCACCTTCTGGTGGACGCCAACGGCATCACCCGCCTGTCCCTGGCGCTGTATTGCCCCAACTCCACCTTGGGCCTTTCCACCAGCGGCGAGAACTTCCATGAGGTGGAGCAGGTGTTCTACACCAACGCCAAGGGCGACCCCCGGGATGATTCTGTGGATCTCACCACCGATGATTGGGCTGGTATTTCCCGGTTCTTTGCCGACCACACCGTGATTACGGGGGCCCCCTTTGTCACCGACTTTAACTCCGGCCACGGCAAGGGTTACTACGTGGATGGCCAGCTGTCCCGGAAGGGGGAGTGGAGCTATCAGTCCAACCAGGACGTGATGCCCACCTGGACCTGGATCATCGACTCCGAGGGGGAGAAGCTCTCCGGCGGTTATGATTTTAACGACGCCTACAACGGCGGCAACTCCATCCGATTCTACGGCAACCTCACCGGCGGTCAGGCCAACCGGATCATGCTGTACAGCACCCGGGTGGCAGTGGAAGAGAGCATGAAGCTGGGTCTCACCTACAAGGGGGACCAGGGCCTTGTGAAGCTGGTGGCCTATTACGGCGATGAGTCCACCACTGGCTATGAAGCCTGCCAGCAGGTGGCCTATGATCTCACCGCCGGAACCGGCGATTGGACCACCACAGAGGTGGACCTGTCCGCCTCCGCCGGGAAGATCCTGTACGCCATTGGACTGCAGGTGGAGTCTTCCAAGGATGTGACCGGCTACCAGGTGAACCTGGGCCGTCTGACCCTCACAGAGCAGGAGCGGGCAGCGTTGCATGGCCCTGCCAGTGTGACCCTGGACGAGATTTTGTACCGGGACGCCTACACCGCCGAGGCCAGAGTGTACTGGACCCCGGTGGAGGAAGCCGCCTCGTATGAGATTTACCAGGTGAACGCAGACGGGACCCGGAGCCTGATCATGGAGACGCCCAGCACCGCCTACTACATCCCCACCTTGAATTGGGACGGATTGGCGGCAGCCGTGAACCTGGAGGTTGTGCCTGTGAACGGCAACGGCATCCGGGGTGAGGCCACGGCCCTTACCATCCCCTGGGCCTACGGCAACGGGGATTCCGAGAAGATTGAGGAGAAGTATTTTGATAATGTATGCCTGAACGCTAAGGTTACTGGCGTCTCCAAAGAGAACGCCGGCGAGCCTGCCTCGAAGGCCCTGGATGGAACGGCGGCCAATGGCTCCAAGTGGTGTGCTGGCGATGGCACAACGGAGGGCTGGATGTCCATTGATATTGGACGGGAGGCAACGGTGCGCCGCTGGCGGGTGGAGCACGCGGAATACGGCGGCGAGAGTGCAGAGTCGAATACCCTCGACTTCTCCCTGGAGTACAAAGACGCATCCGGCAGCTGGGTCGAAGTGAAGCGGATTCAGGACAATCACGCGGCTGTTACGGATATCCTGCTGGATGAGCCGGTGACAGCCCAGGAGTGGAAGCTGGTTGTATATGATGACGGCAACTCTCCGTGGGCGGCCGTTCGGATTTACGAGTGGCAGATGTTCGAGACGGCGGAGTTCCCCCAGACGACTCCGGTGCCCATGCAGTTTGCCTCTGCGGTGAACGGCGAGGGAGCCACAGACTCTGTCACCTTGCAGCATGTTACCGCAGGCGACACGGTGAAGGTGTACACGAAGTCCGCCGGGGAGTATACCCTGATCGGCGAGCAGGTGGCCGATGGCAGCATCTGCGTGCTGGATAACCTGGACTTCGGCACGGCGGAGGCCGGCCGGATCTATTACACCACCACCACGACAGCCGCTCAGGAGAGCGTCAAGATGAGCGCGCCCTTTGAGGCCGAGAGTGCGGAGCAATCCTCCCCTGCCACGGAGGTGTCCTTTGAAAAGTATTCCCATCCCGGCTCTGTGACCTCCTCCAACGGCAGCGATATTTATACCACCCTGACCGTCCAGGGCCTGGAGCCCGGGGATGTGGTGTATGTCTATGAAAATGGCCCATCGGCGGGCTATACCAGAGCCTCCCTGCCAGTGGCGCAGGGGGAGACCTCTGTGCTGCTTCGGAACATCCGGGTCACCCGGGCCGGCGGCACCTTGTCCATGCAGGTGAAGCGGACCGGAGAGCGGATTTCCGATGTGTACACGGTTGAGACCCCTGTCTTTGCCGAGCCGGAGGCGGTCCTCACCCTGGACGCCCTGGATGTGCGGGGCGAGAAGCTGACAGGCGTCTGCTACGGCATTTATAATGAGGCCGGGGAACGGATTTCGGAGATTACCACGGCAGAATCCGGCGGCAGCGTCAGCCTGCCCCTGGGCGCATATATCCTGAAATGTGAATCGGTGCCGGAGGGCTACAGCCCCAACCGGGAGAAGCCGGCCCGCGCCCTGCGGATTGAAGGCTGGACATACCCGGTGACGGTTTCCATCCCGGACTATGCGGACCCCGCTGTGTCGGAAGTGGCGGTGAGCCCGGCGGATCCGGTGATGCTCCCCGGGGAGGAGCTGGCTTTCCAGGCAGCCGTCACCGGCGTGGGCGACTACAGCGAGGACGTGACCTGGACCGTGGAAGGGGCCCGGTCTACACAGACCGGGATCACCAGCCAGGGCCATCTGACGGTAGGAGCCGATGAAACGGCCCCCTACCTGACTGTGACTGCCACAGCGGTTCAGGACGGAGCCACCTGCTGCAAGGTGACGGTGGTCCTGCCGTCGCTGGTCAACATTGCCGAAGGCGCCCAGGTGTTTATTTATAACGGTACGCGCCAGGGTGGGGAAAACGGCCCCGAAAAATTGGTAGATGGAGACAAGACCACAAAGTGGCAAGAGCCGATGGGCAGCGATTCGTTCCTGCTGGCTGGCCTGTACCTGGGAAAATACTACAAAGTATACGGCGTGAATCTCTATCATGCCGGCTCTGCTGGGGAAGATGTTGCGTTAAATACGTCCCGGTTCTACGTGCGGAGCATCAATGAGAACCAGCAATTTGACACGGATTTTTGGCTGGGATATGGTGCAAGCAACAGTGCCTATTATGTGGGCCGGAATCCGGATTATTATGTGGAGCATGGTGTGTACGACGGCAATACAGAAAATGTGACGGCGCTCACCTTTGCTGAGCCGGTGGAAACCAGATCCATGCTGGTGCAGGTGACGGTACCCAACGGGGGCACAGATCAGGATGTCCGGTTGTACGAACTGGAGGTTCTGGCGGTTGATGAGGACCAGGTGGCCGCCAGACGGGTGATGGCGAAAATTGACGCCATTGGCCAGGTGACCAAGGACTCCGGCGCTGCAATTGCAGCGGCAAGAGAGGCCTATGACGCTCTGACAGAGACCCAGAAGGCCCAGGTTTCCAACTACCAGACCCTTCTGGATGCGGAGAAAACTTACGAACTGTGCCTCCTGGTAGACGCCGCCGAGGCTGCCAAGAGGGCCGCAGAGGACGCGCAGAAGAAGGCGGAGGAA
>ENA-ORVG01001221-ORVG01001221.1-human-gut-metagenome-genome-assembly--contig:-NODE-1221-length-31334-cov-8.646504_pt1 | contig 31334 bp, 25 predicted proteins | sample MGYA00242091_ERZ509233 | MGnify/ENA primary metagenome ERZ509233 (study PRJEB26280, sample SAMEA2338840) | human gut metagenome | biome: human gut; feature: human-associated habitat; material: faeces... | reverse complement strand
AGGATCTTTCGATCGTTTTGAATTACTTATTCAGAACTTTCGAGGATGTGTTTCACTGTTTAATTATCAAGGATCTTTGCTGTTCCGACTCGGATCAGCTTGTTTATTTTATCACAGAACTTTTCGTTTGTCAAGAACTTTTTTAATTTATTTTTTGAAGCTCTTTCGAACTTCTTTGCTGTTCTCTCGATCAGCAACTCGTTTATTTTATCAAACTCATTTGCTTTTGTCAAGAACTTTTTTCAAGTTTTTTTGAAGCAGTTTTTGCAACCCGCGGCAGCCACCCGGCTCCGAACTAGGTTTTTCTGTTTCAAAGAAACTCATTCGCATCAGCTCTCGCTGACAGCTTAGTTATAATAACACCGCCAAAAGCAAAAGTCAACACCTTTTTTCGAATTTTCTTATTTTTAGAAAAATATAGTTAATTCTGCATATTTTATATTTTATCTGAATTTTTTAAAAAAGACCGTACGCATCACACGCCGGTCCTTTTTCCACAACTTCCTTCTAATTTTTCCCCACGCGCAGAATCGCATCCTGAATATTTTCCACCGGAATCAGTGCGATTCCACCGATTTTCTCCACGGACTTCATGCAGACAGCAGGTAAAATCACCCGCTCGAAGCCCAGTTTTTTTGCTTCCAGTACACGCTGTTCCGCCATGCTGACGGCGCGGACCTCACCGCTTAAGCCGACCTCGCCAAATACGACCGTTTTCTCATCGATCACCTGATCTTTGTAGCTCGATACGACGGCAAGTGCGATGCCAAGATCGATCGCCGGCTCATTCATCTTGATTCCGCCTGCGATGTTGACGTAGGCATCGCTTGTCGAAAGATTGACTCTTGCGCGTTTTTCCAGCACTGCCATCAGCAGGTTCACACGGTTGAAATCGCATCCTGCTGCGGTGCGGCGCGGGATTCCGAAATTACTGTGGCAGACCAGTGCCTGAATCTCGATCAGGATCGGGCGCGTTCCCTCCATGGAGCATGCGACAACCGAACCGGAAGCTCCCTCCGGCCGTCCGTTCAGCATGTACTCCGATGGATTTTTCACTTCCACGAGTCCCTCTGTCTGCATTTCGAAGACGCCGATCTCATTTGTAGAACCAAAACGGTTTTTGACGCCGCGTAGAATCCGGTAGGACGCATGACGGTCGCCCTCGAAGTACAGCACGGTATCTACCATGTGTTCCAGCACACGTGGGCCGGCCACATTACCGTCTTTTGTCACATGACCGACGATAAAGATCGAAATTCCCATTCCCTTTGCAATCTGCATCAGCACATTCGTCGATTCCCGGACCTGGGATACACTGCCCGGCGCGGAGCTGACCTCCTCGTTGTACATGGTCTGGATCGAGTCGATGACGGCAATCTCCGGCTTCTCTTTTTCCATGACGGCGCGGATGATGTCAAGATTCGTCTCACAGAGCAGGGACAGATTTTCATTAAATTCTCCGATCCGCACGGCGCGCAGTTTGATCTGGCGCAGGGACTCCTCGCCGGAAATGTATAAAACCTGATGTCCTGCTGTGGACAGCATGCGGCACACCTGCAGAAGGAGTGTGGATTTTCCAATTCCCGGATCGCCGCCGACCAGTGTCAGGGAACCCGGCACGATTCCTCCGCCGAGCACCCGGTCGAGTTCTCCGATTCCCGTCGGGATACGCTCTTCTTTTCCTGTTGAAATTTCCGTCAGATGCACCGGCTTTCTGCCCGCTGCGCTGTGGCTTCCGAGCCCCTGGTTTCCCGCCGGTGTTTTGGCCGCCGTCGGTTCCTCCACAAACGTATTCCATTCTCTGCACGCCGGACACTGGCCCATCCATTTTGCTGACTCATATCCGCAGTTCTGGCAGAAAAAGGCTGTTTTTTTTGCTTTTGCCATAGTTGTGTCTCCCTTATAATTGTCAAAAAAAGCTGCCGCACACGTTCTGCGACAGCCTTCTTTTCTTATTTCATCATGCTTTTACGATTTCTACTGCTACATTCTCTGCTTTTTCCAGCTCTACGCTGAAGGAAAGTTTTCCGCCGAGGTTTGTGGTCATGTGGCCAACGTTTACACCGTCGAGCAGCACCTTGTATTCGGTCTCTGCTTCCATTTCAACGGTGATCTGTGCATCCTCCGGTCCTTCTACTTTGAAGGTCATGCCGCCGTCGAATACGTTCAGATCGGTAACTGCGGTTCCCGGAACAGATTCGTATACGAACAGTCCGTTTCTCTCCAGCTTTGTGATTTCCTTAAAGGTTTTTACTTTATACAGATCTCCTCTGTGCTCAAAATCAGATTTTTTTGCCTTTGCCGCAAGCTCATAATCTCCGAAGCTGATGCCTCCGTCTGCCTCTGTGCGGATTAATTCTTTTACTACTGACATTTGTAAATGCCCTCCTGGTCTTGTCTTTTGTGGTGTTTCGTTTGTTTGTGAAAATCATACCATAATCGAAAAGATTTTACCATATAATTTATGGAATTTTATATTATTTTTTCTCAAGAACCTTAAATGTAATCTCTTTCTTATTCATTCCAGCCGCAACGGTATCGCCTTTTTTCACTTCTCCGTTCAGGATGGCTTCTGCGAGCGGATCCTCAATTTTGCTCTGGATCGCGCGTTTTAACGGGCGGGCACCGTACTTGCTGTCGAAGCTGTTTTCCACGAGATATTCTTTCACGGTGTCACGGACTTTCAATTCAATGTCCATCTGCTCCTTGCAGCGGCGCTCCAGATCTTTGAGCAGAATCTGCAGAATCTTCTTCATATCCGCCTTGGTAAGCTGATGGAATACAATAATCTCGTCGATTCGGTTCAGGAATTCCGGCTTAAACATCCGTTTGACTTCTTCCATCACCTGGCCCTTCATGTATTCGTAGTCTTTCCGCTCATCTTCTGTCGAAAGGAATCCAAGGCGTTTCGGCGCTACAATGTTCTGTGCTCCGGCATTGGATGTCATGATAATGCAGGTCTGTTTGAAATCAACTTTTCTGCCCTGCGCGTCGGTGATATGGCCATCATCAAGTACCTGCAGCAGAATGTTGAACACATCCGGGTGAGCTTTCTCGATCTCATCGAACAGGATCACACTGTACGGGTTGCGGCGCACTTTTTCAGAGAGCTGGCCGCCTTCCTCGTAGCCAACGTATCCCGGAGGGGAACCGATCAGCTTGGAAACGCTGTGTTTCTCCATGTATTCCGACATATCAACGCGGATCAGGGCCTGCTCTGTACCGAAAACTGCCTCGGCGAGTGCTTTGGAAAGTTCTGTTTTTCCGACACCGGTCGGTCCAAGAAACAGGAAGGATCCTGTCGGACGGTTCGGGTCTTTTAATCCGACTCTGCCTCGTTTTACGGCTTTTGCCACAGCTGTCACGGCTTCTTCCTGGCCGACAACGCGTTTATGGAGTGTCTGCTCCAGTCTTGCCAGACGTTTCGATTCTCCTTCCGCGAGACGCTGTACCGGAATTTTCGTCCAGGTGGATACGGTTTTTGCGATTTCTTCTTCTGTTACCTGCAGTTTTTTGTTTTTGCAACGGCGTTCAAAGCGTTTTCGGATCTGCTCCAGATCTTTTTCGAGCTCCTGCTGGCGCGCCTGCAGTTCTTTTGCCTGCTCAAAATCGCCGGTACTGATCGCGGATTCTTTTTCTTTCTGTACTTCGAACAGTGTCTGCTCCTCTTTTGCCATGTTGTCCGGCACCTGGTAGCCGGCGAGCTGTACGCCTGCGGATGCCTCATCGATCAGATCGATGGCTTTATCCGGCAGGAAACGGTCGTTGATGTAGCGGACGCTCATTTTTACGGCTGCTTCCAGTGCTTCATCGGTGATTTCCACGCCGTGGTGGCGTTCGTAGTATGGGCGCAGGCCTTTTAAGATATCAAGTGCTTCGCTTTCTGTCGGTTCTTCTACTTTCACCGGCTGGAAACGGCGCTCCAATGCGGCATCTTTTTCGATGTATTTACGGTATTCTTCGAGCGTGGTTGCACCGATGAGCTGAATTTCTCCGCGGGAAAGGGACGGTTTTAAGATATTGGATGCATCGAGTGCTCCCTCTGCACCGCCGGCCCCGATGATGGTGTGAAGTTCATCGATGAACAGCAGAATATTTTCATTGTCCGTCACTTCCTTGACGACACGTTTGATACGTTCTTCGAACTCACCGCGGTATTTGCTTCCGGCTACCATTCCGGAAAGGTCAAGGACAACAACTCGCTTATCGCGGATCGTTTCCGGCACAATGCCAAGGGCAATCCGCTGCGCCAGACCTTCCGCAATCGCCGTTTTTCCGACACCCGGCTCTCCGATCAGACACGGGTTGTTTTTTGTCCGGCGACTTAAGATCTGAATGACACGCTCAATTTCCTGCCCACGGCCGACAACCGGATCGAGTTTTCCTTCGCGCGCAAGCTCAGTTAGATCCCGGCTGTACTGGTCCAGTGCCGGCGTTTCGCTGGTCTGCGCTCCACCTCTTGTCTGCGGTCCGCGGCCGGTATTTGCATTTCCGCTTGCACCGCCCTGCAGCGGTGCCTCGCCCATGGCAGTAAGGATTGCTCCATATAGTTTCTGAATGTTGATCCCCATGGTAAAAAGCAAACGGGTAGCAACACAGTCACTTTCTTTTAAGATTGCGATCAGCAGATGCTCGGTTCCCACAGCTCTGCTCTTAAAACGCGCTGCCTCCGCTTCTGCATTTTCAAGCACTCTGCGTACCCGCGGAGTATAGCCCGGTCGGGATTCGGTCACGGTGTTTCCGCCTGGTGCAATCAGACGGTCAATCAGTTCGGTAAGCTGTCCGGCATCTACGTGAAACTCAGAAAGCACCATGCCTGCTGTGCCATCCTCCACGTTCAGAAGTCCGATCAGAAGGTGTTCGGTTCCTACGTAATTATGTCCACATTTTTCAGCTGTCCTAACCGCATATGCCAGTGCTTTTTTTGCCTGACTGGTATATCCTTCTCTCATAATACTATTGTCTCCTTCATGTTTCGTCTGCGTAATTGCTGTAAATTTCATCTACAAGCTGATGTACTTCTTCTTTTGATATATTTTTGCAGACGGCTTTTGCAAGAATCACCTGCAGATCTTCGCGCAGTTCCTGCATGGCATACAGTTTATCCGCATCGATAGAGATAACGGCTCCTTTTCTTCGGTCAATCGAAAGAAGCCCCTCCTGCCGGAGTACGCTGTAGGCCTTATTTACGGTATGCATGTTGATACCGATATTGTCTGCGAGCTGTCTTACCGAAGGTAGAGTATCTCCTTCCTGAATTCTGGAAGTGGCAATACCCAGAATAATCTGATTTCTCAGCTGGATATAGATCGCTTCATCGCTGTTGAAATCGATCTGTATTGTCTCATAATACATAGTTACACCCTGCTTTCTCGTATCGTTTTGTTATACATATGTTATAACAATTCGCAAACTTTGTCAACAAACGGTTTCCCTACCTGTTTTTCTCGTAGATGATCTGAAGACCTTTCAGGAGCAGATTCTCATCGATGATGATGTCATGTCTGCAGTGCGGAATCACAGCTTTCGCCAGACCTCCGGTAGCCACAATCGTGCATTTGCAGACAAGTTCTTCTTCCATCCGTTCGATCATGCCGTCGATGCTGGCAGCGTTTCCATAAATCATACCGCCTTTCATACAGTCCAGCGTATTTTTGCCAATGACTTTTTTCGGTGCTGTCAGACTGGTCTGGCTAAGCTGCGCGGCATTTGATACGAGAGCATCCAGCGAAGTACGAAGTCCCGGAAGAATCACGCCTCCGATGAAGCTTCCTTTCTGATCAAGTACACTCATCGTCGTGGCAGTTCCCATATCGATAAGAATCTGCGGACATGTGTATTCATTCAGCGCTGCTACTGCTACAACAACAAGATCGCTTCCTGCCGTTGCGGGGTCGTCCAGTTTGATATTAAGTCCGGTCTTCACACCGGGGCCGACAACTTTGACCGGCTTTTTAATCACTTTTTCTGCCGCACTCCGGCAGAGCTCTGTCACCTGCGGAACAACGGAAGAGATGATACCTCCTTCGATCTGCTCCACCGGAATCTCATACAGTTCCAGTACATTTTTCAGGCTGACTGCGTATTCCAGCTCTGTTTTTGCCTTGTCCGTGGAGAGTCTTTCGATGAAGTATGTTTTTTTCCCTTCCACACACCCAAGGACGATGTTCGTGTTGCCGATGTCTATTGCAAGGATCATGATTCAGGTTCCTCCTGTAAAAACTATGAAATGAAATTCTTGTGGTTTTATTATACATGGTGCGGCGCTTTGAGACAAGGAAAAAGACAGCAAGAAAAAGACAATTAAGTCGATTTCATACTGTCTTCTGAATATTTCATTTTGAATTATCTATTCTTGTTGTTCACAAAAATAAATTTTACATCATTCTCAAACGATCGAAGAGGTACAGCAGATCTTAGGACAGTTTGAGCACCATACATTTTACATCATTTTCAAACCATTAGTTCCGCACACTTTTCGAGCGGAATGTTTGAGTACCATACATTTTTACATCATTCTCAAACAGGTTCCATCCTTCACACCATCAATCGTGAGTTTGAGTACCATACATTTTTACATCATTCTCAAACGTTGTGGTTGCTGTCTGATGTTTTGTCATTGTTTGAGTACCATACATTTTTACATCATTCTCAAACGGCAAGTGGATTTTTCAGGTCATGGCGGCAGTTTGAGTACCATACATTTTTACATCATTCTCAAACGTATGGATTGCGGTGGAGGATAATGGACCCGTTTGAGTACCATACATTTTTACATCATTCTCAAACACGTATCTGTTCCGGATTGATTTAGAAATTGTTTGAGTACCATACATTTTTACATCATTCTCAAACAGTCTCTGCATTCTGCCTGAGGGAACCAGTGTTTGAGTACCATACATTTTTACATCATTCTCAAACTATGCGTGACCTTGCAATCGAGTGTCTTCAGTTTGAGTACCATACATTTTTACATCATTCTCAAACCAGATGCTCGTCCGATGCTTCCTCGTCGATGTTTGAGTACCATACATTTTTACATCATTCTCAAACGAGTTGTTGCCGGAGCATAAAGAGGGGTAGGTTTGAGTACCATACATTTTTACATCATTCTCAAACTTAATGGATGTATGGAAGGAAAAGCGGCATGTTTGAGTACCATACATTTTTACATCATTCTCAAACCAGTGTCTTTCGGTGTGATCGCATGGTCTGTGTTTGAGTACCATACATTTTTACATCATTCTCAAACGTACCCACGATCGTTCCTCCTTATGCAAATGTTTGAGTACCATACATTTTTACATCATTCTCAAACATCCGGTTAATAGCTTCGTAGATCTCCGCTGTTTGAGTACCATACATTTTTACATCATTCTCAAACTATCGGCCAGGAATTGGACGGTTCACCGGCGTTTGAGTACCATACATTTTTACATCATTCTCAAACAAACTCAAAAGACTATAGTATCTACCAGGAGTTTGAGTACCATACATTTTTACATCATTCTCAAACGTATCACTGATGATAATACCCTCTACTTCCGTTTGAGTACCATACATTTTTACATCATTCTCAAACGATCTGCGCGTCTTCGTCGAACCCATAAAAGTTTGAGTACCATACATTTTTACATCATTCTCAAACTGGAACAGCATCCGAACAGCGACCACAAACGTTTGAGTACCATACATTTTTACATCATTCTCAAACACCACTTCTGGTGACTGATGAAGAGGAAGAGTTTGAGTACCATACATTTTTACATCATTCTCAAACCTCAAATTTAAAAATGAACTGCTTTCATCTGCACAAAACAGGTACTCAAACATCCGATGGATATTAATAGACATCACATCCATCTTTGTCAATTATATAATATTCTCTCTGATTCGAAAAGTCCCTTTGTATATTTTCTATGAAAAGCAAGGATATTTCATAGTAGCATGCCATTTGGGAGAGTTTGTTTATTTGTGTTTCGTTCAGATAGGACCGAATATTTATCAGAATCACCAGTTCTTTTTGGAGAAGTTCGGCCATAACTTTGATATATTGCGTCAATTTTTCCAGAAGCCCCATCTCTTTTTCGGTTTCTGTCTGAACTCCCATCAATTTTAGGAGTGCGCTCAAATCGATTTCCTCATTTTGTTCCAATTCGTACCCACTGGCAGCTTCCAATTGATAGATGTATTTCTTCAGTTCCGCAATAATTCTCTGTGTTTCCAGAAACATTTCTTCATTTTGCGCACTTTTGACCAGCTCTGTAAATAACCGTTTTTGTATTCTGTGATCCGCAAAATCAAGAGAAAATGGCGTTAATATCAATTCCACATCTCTTTTCATATTCAGCTCTGTGTCAGCTTTAGAAAGTACGAAATTTCCCTCCTCTCCCTGATTTTGTTTTTGCAGCTGCCCCACATATTTTAAAAACAGCTCCGATGATTCTATAATCCATTCCGTGGGACAGTTCCGATGAATCGCAATAGGTTTTTCCAAGTCCACATGTACCAGTTTCATAAAATCACCAGCCTTTCATCCGTATTCAACACTTCACTCTTTACGTTCCCAACAATCAGATCCATTTTCGCATACTGCTTCTCAGTCACCGTTAAAAGCTGTACCAGGCCTTCTTCCGGCTTATTTTTATGAATCTGATCCACGATTCCATTCACTGCAGTTGTATTTAACGCAAGCTTACAGTATACGGATTCCTGGAGCATCAGGAATCCGCTTTTCAATAAAAACTTTCGAAATCTCGCATATTCTCTTCTCTGATCGCCCGTCAGCACCGGAAGATCAAACAGTACCAATACTCTCATAAAACGATAACTCATAGGCCGTAAAACCGGATCAATGCACTGTCATTCTCATTTAAGGCATCAAATACACTTTTACAGTAAATTTTTATGGCATTATTCACCTACTGTGTTTTCCCGTCTATCATGACTTCGTTGTTTAATACATTGACCAACTGTATTTTTTCCTCATGCGTAAATTCTTTCCTCTGCATTTGGATTACTTCCCGGTCAATCAGGACACGGAACGGTTCCATCAAATCGGACGCCAGATTAAACTGATTAAACATATTATCATGAAAGAGTCCGAGCTGTGTAATATAACCGCTCGCTACAATTTCTCTCGCAAACGCAGACAACAAAATGCTATATCCGTAATTCAGCGCTGCATTTTCCGGACAATCCGCAGTTCTGGTAAATGTCATACCGAACAACGCATTAAAATATACCTTTGCCGCATGCCCTTCCCGGTTTGTCTCATCGTTCCAGCCAATCTCCTGTAAATATGCTTCTAACAGACCCGCTTCTTCCTTTCCCAGATTTTTTAACAGTTCCTTCTGTTTTCGTATTTTTTCCGTCACAATCTCTGTCCAGATCGCTTCTTTACTGTGCCGGCTCCACTGAATCTGCTTTCTGATTTTATTGCTGGTATCATGACTTCCGTAATACCCAACCAGTTCCGACGATGGATTTCTCTTTTCATCGCAAAAAATCACTTTTATTTTCTTTTTGGTCAGCTCTGCCAGCAGACTTGTTGTGACTGTTGCTGCCGTTGACTCAATCAGAATGGTTGAGATTTCACTTAAATGTATTTTTGTTACTTCCTCATTTCGCACCACAAGATAACCAAGCTGATAGTCCAGCTTTGCCCGTTTGGAAATAACCACAATCCGCCAGCTCATAATGCATTCAGGTCTACTGCCTGCTCGTAGATACCGGTTGGCGATTGATGAATCATTTCGATTCGACTGCAATCGGTTATATTTTTGTTGAGATACAAAATTCCTGCTCTTCCAGATCCTCCAATTAATTTCAAATCAGCGGTAACACTCTGGCACTGGAAAAAATGTAAAATTTCATACAAAACGATACACTTTTCTTCTATGCATAATTCTTTAAATTTTTCTCTTTTTTCCGTTAATGTCTTTGCCTGTGCTCCAAGTTTTTTTGCATATACCGTATTTGTTAATTTATTTAAAAAGGTTTCATACAGCATCACCACCTTCTTTTCTTCTAAATGGTCGGAATCGTAAATTTTCAGTTCTTTATTCTGTTTTTTACGTTCCACGTACTGTACTATTTTTTTCAGTATTTCCGTTTCTTCCTGGGAAAGTACCAGCTGATTTGCACCTTGCATCAATAGCTGATCTCCTGATCTTCCGGAAACCCACATATAAAATCCGTCCACACACAACAGAGTATCTATTTTGATTTCCGGCACCAGCACTCGCGGATTCTTTAACTGTCTTTCCTCTTCCAGATACCGAATTATATTTTCTTCTGACTTCTGAATTTCCTTTTTCAGACGAATCGGCACATACTCGATTGTTCGTATTTTCTTTCCCTTTTTGCCCTCCGATTCTGCCAGTACAAAGCAAGCTCCCGCCTCTTTGTTATATCCTCCATACTTCTGTATATCACAAAGCCGTTCATCACTGCTCTTGATCGGAACCTGACCTTTTCCTTTTTTGACAATCTGCTGGTCAAACAATGCACCTGTTGCCTCATACGATCTTCGCGTCACAAGAATGTTGTTCTTTTCCATAAATTTTCGGACTGTCGCAATGGTTCCGTTCCCGCTTTCCCAGGCAATTTCTCCGTTTCGTTCAATTCTTTCCTGTTCAAACATCTTCTTCAGGTTATAACTTCTTCCCGGATTTTCCTTAATGAAGTGAATCGGATTTGATGTAAATTTTACAAAATATGCGTTGCCCACGACAATATTCAAATAAGCATCCTTCGCATGATGATAATCATTCATCTCCCGTACCTTCAGAAATTTAAAATCCTTACGGAACTTTGAAACGGTTGGCGCTTTTACATAAACAATCTGTGTATCCGGGATCACCTGCTGCAGAATACTTGCTGCCGCTTTTGTACTCTGACGAGTTTCCACCAGCTGCCTGGAAATAAATCCAGCCAATTCAGACGGTTCAAATCCATTTCCTCTTATCAGCCGTTTATATTTTTCTTCACTGATCAATCCGGCATCCACTAAAGATTTCCAGAATGGCTGCATTTTTTTCCGAACTGTTTCATCGATCGGATATTTATCCTCTTTCATCTGATTACACTTTTTCTTTACAAGTACCCGGTTATCCAGGCTATCATCCATCACTTTGGACTGTGGAAAAATATGATCAATGTCATACTTCTGATTATCCCACAATTCCTCCAGTTCAATTGTTTCACCGGAATACATGCATTTTCCTTTTTGCGTATAATACAAATACAGCTTGTCTCTTCTCATTTCCGCATCGGAACGCTTTTCAATCTCATCTATCCAGTCTTTTTCTTCCGCTTTACATTTTTTATAAAGTTCCAGCAGTTTCTTTTTTCTTGAAGAGGTTCTTCCCTGATCGGTTTTTTCTCTTGCCATTTCTATAAAAACACGTTTCGGTGGGTTTCCCATCACTTTACAGATTTCCTTTACAATCAAAAGGCTCTGCCAAATCTGCCGCTTCACTGCCGGTGATACGTAAAGCTCCTCGACTAATTCATACGAAATATCCCGTTTTTTCTGTTCGTTTCCATTCTTTTCTTCGATTGCCGATGCAAACAAATATTTTTCGCTAAGCAGTTGCATCAGATTGTCATTCGTCTCCCACAAAGCCCGAATAATAGACCATGCCTCTCCCGTTTCCGGTGCCGGTGCTTCCATCTCTTCCAAAAACACTTTTGAGAGTCTTCCCCAACCACGATACGGCAGTTTACTTATGCTGTCTCTTTGTTTTTCTGTCAACTCCGGAAACAGTTTCTTTAATCTCTGTTTCAGTATCGCTTTATCATCTCCAAACAGCGTTACGTTCAGGATGATGCATTCTTTTTCCGCCTGGTTCAGTGACAGATTTGTTAATTTCTCTTTAAAGTCATGGTATGCCGTAAGAGAACTCTTGAAATCACCATCAATTCCGGTAATTTCAACTTCTTTTCCGGTAATTCCTTCTTTCACTAAATAGTTTTTCAGTTTTTTCTGTGTAACCTTTCTGCTTTTCTGGAATACTTCTTCATATATTTTCTGTTTCTGCTCTACAGATATCTTTTCTCCATCCAAACGCAGATTATTTAATTCATTTAAAACTTCGTATTTGCTGTACAGCAGAGAATACTTTGGTAAAACATCTTCACTTGGCAGATAAGTACATTTATTCGTCATTCTTCGAATAAACTGCTCTGCACTTGCTTCCAAATCTACCATCTCATCGAAGTTCCATGGATATATTTTGCCTTCTTTTCGTACCGCCCAGTTACTCTTCTCCCCTTTTTTTCGAATTCCGTTTAAGGGTCCTACGTAGTACGGAATGCGGAATGTGAAAATCTTTTGAATCTTCTCTCCATTCTCTTTCAGTAGCGGAACTTTATCTTCCAGATTTTTCAGGATTGCATTTAATTCATATAAATGAATCTGATATGGAATGACACTGTTGTCTTTTACAGTCTGTTTCGGAAGAAACGTTCCCATTTCCATTTCCTTCTGCATGCAGGATGCTTTCGTCACATCTGATATCTTGCCCAGAATATTCTTTTTCAGATAACCGTAAAAGTCTTCCTGACTACATTGTTTTGGTGCCTTGATATACGCATAATAATTAGCTTTTTCATCCTTTTTTGCAAACAGTCTCTGATATTCTTCCCTTGAAAGATTCTCTCTGACCAGCTTTTTCAGATCTTTCAGATCTTTTTTATGCTTTTCATAAAGTGCCACTTTTGCCTCTGAAAGAGAAGAATAGTTCTGCAAAATATCAGCCAGAACAGCCCAATCGTACACTGCTTTTGCGTGTTCAATTAATACATATTTTTCTCCCAGCTCTGCTTCGATCTCTCCAGCGTATTCTTCATAACCTGCATCTGCGAAGCAAAGTTTTGGCCGTTCCAGTGTATCCATCTGTTTTTCCCCAAACAGATTTCCCAGTTTTGCTGTTCCACCGGTAATCAATCCCAGCCACTCTTTTTCACAGGATGTTTCTGCCCGCATTGCTTTTACTGCTTTTGTCTTTTTCGCAGATTTGGTCAATGTTCGGTCTTTTAAAATTGCCTCTATTTCCTTGCTTCTTTCCACTCCAATCTCGGAAGAAAAGCCAAGTTCTTCTGCCCGCACTGCTTCAAGGAACTGTTCAAATGTTGTCTGAAATTCTCTTACCTGTTCGATATTTCCGTTTAATAGAAAATGGCCTCTGTGTTTCATCATATGATGCAGAGCAAGATATATCAGGCGAATATCAGGCGTTTCGTCAGTTTCCATTAACCATTTTCTCAGATGATAGATGGTTGGAAACTGTTTATGATATTCTTTGTCTGTGTAATCATCATCCGCAAACAATGCATAGGGAAGTTCCGGACACTTTCCCTGCCTGTCACGCTTATCCTCTGGCCAGTAACGACTCTCTTTCATTCTGCGAAAAAATCCATCATCTATCTTTTCTACTTCTTCCGCAAAAATTTTCTGCAGCAATTCTATTCTCCAATTACGACGATCCAATCTTCGTTTTGCTGTCCGAAACCCTCTTCTCTCTTCTGCAGTCTGTGCACTGTCAAATAGCCGTACACCCCAAAGTGTTTTTCCATGTGCGCGCAAAATTTCGTACTTCTCATTTGTCACAGCCCATCCAACCGAACTGCTTCCCATATCAAGTCCGAGATAATATTCCCCTTTCATCTGTTCTTTCCTCCATTTTCTACATTTTATCTAATTTTACCATATATTTTGATTTTTTACATCTTTTCTTTCCTATTTTCAACAATTCTACTTCCTGGTTCTTGCTGTTCTCACAGTACTGAATCATAACCATGTTTCATTTCTAATTTTAGACAACAAAAAAACTGCTGTCTATGAAGACAACAGTTTTCGTTCCACACACTGTGGACCATCTAACGATGGCGTTTTCGATAAATCGTTATTTGAACTTATGATGTAAAATTTAGTATGGTACTAAACTATCTACACTATACTTCTATTTTTTCCTTTCGTCAATCTTTTTTAGAAAGTTTTTATGATAATTATTCCATTTTTTTCTCTTGCGTCCTTCTTGTTTTTATGGTAAAATATATCTTGTTCTGATTACGAACACTGCCGCTGTGGCGGAATTGGTAGACGCACTTGACTCAAAATCAAGCGGTGAATAACCGTGCCGGTTCGAGTCCGGCCAGCGGCATAGCTAAAAAAGATCTGCAAAAACGAACGTTGATGCAGATCTTTTTTTATTGTCTTCCCTTCAAAAAAACAGCTTTTGAAAGAAAGAAAACCCCTTTCGAAGAACCGGCCATCTGCCGCATGGTTCTTTTTGAAAGGGGTTTTACTGTTGTTATCTCTTATTTATTTCCAAACATCTTTTCATACTCCGGTGTTCCATCCAGTGTAGCGAAGTAGTCTTTCGGGGTTTCTGCGCGGCGGATGACTTCAAAGCTGCCGTCCTCTTTTAACAGAACCTCTGCAGATTTTAATTTTCCGTTGTAGTTGTATCCCATGGAAAATCCATGTGCGCCGGTGTCGTGGATGAAGAGGAGGTCTCCGACTTCCACTTCCGGAAGCATACGGTCGATCGCGAATTTATCGTTGTTCTCGCACAGGGAGCCTGTTACGTCATATTTGTGGTCGCACGGCTGATCTTCTTTTCCCATCACCGTGATGTGGTGGTAAGCGCCGTACATAGCCGGTCTCATCAGGTTGACCGCGCAGGCATCACAGCCGATGTACTCTTTGTAGATGTGTTTCTGATGGATGGCGCGGGTAACGAGTCCGCCATACGGTCCCATCATGAAACGGCCCATTTCCGTGTAAATTGCAACATCGCCCATGCCGGCCGGAATGAGGACTTCATCGTACACTTTATGTACACCCTCGCCAATCACGCGGATGTCATTGCCTTCCTGACCCGGTTTGTACGGGATTCCGACACCGCCGGAAAGATTGATGAATTTGATTTTTACGCCTGTCTCTTTCTGCAGCTTTACAGCCAGCTCAAACAGTGTTTTTGCCAGAACCGGGTAGTAATCGTTGGTTACGGTATTACTTGCAAGGAAGGAATGGATGCCGAACTCTTCTGCCCCTTTTGCCTTCAGAATGCGGAATGCCTCAAAAATCTGCTCGGTTGTCATACCGTATTTGGCATCTCCCGGATTATCCATGATGTCGGTGCTGATTTTAAACAGTCCGCCCGGGTTATAACGGCAGCAGATTTTCTTCGGAATGTAGCCCAATGTTTTCTCAAGAAAATCAATATGCGTAATATCATCAAGGTTAATGATCGCACCAAGCTCTGCAGCCAGTTGATACTCTGCAGCCGGTGTTACGTTGGATGAAAACATGATTTTATCTTTCTCAAATCCCATCGCATCGGAAAGCATCAGCTCCGTGTAAGAAGAGCAGTCGCATCCGCAGTCATATTCACCCAGCATTTTGATCAGTGTCGGGTTTGGGTTCGCTTTTACAGCAAAATACTCACGAAATCCCGGATTCCAGGAAAAAGCTTCCTTTACCGCTTTCGCATTCTCACGAATTCCTTTTTCATCGTAAATGTGAAACGGAGTTGGTACTGCTGCTGCGATTTCTTCCAGTTTTTCTTTTGTTACAAAAGGCTTCTTCGTCATTCTCTTTTGTCTCCTTCTTCTGCTTATTTTGCCTGAATAATGTGAAGCATGTTTGTCATATATCCTTCACCCGTCACCTCGTTGGTAGCAGGGTCTCCGGCCGTAAAAATAACCATATCGCCGCGTTCTACAAGCTCCTCACGGCGCACCATATACATAGCATGGGAAATGATGTTCTCCGTAGAATCTTCCTCGTATCCGGTCACCGGACGAACGCCCCAGTAGAGCTGCATTTTTCTTCTTGCCCATTCATATGGGGTAACGCCGTAAATCGGTACGCTCGGACGAAGGTTGGAAATCAGTCTTGCGGTCTGACCGGACATCGTCGGGGTCACAATGCAGGCTGCTTTTATGTGTTCTACCATAGAAACGGCTGCACTTCCGACTGCTGCGGAAACATTCAGCTTTCCTTCCAGCGCTTTTCCATCGCGGTAATCTTCGAATTTCAGATAGCGCTCTGTCTGCTCGGCAATCTCTCCCATCATGGTAACTGCCTCGATCGGATATTTTCCGGCTGCTGTTTCGCCGGAGAGCATGATCGCATCCGTTCCATCATAAATTGCATTCGCAACATCGGCTACCTCTGCACGGGTCGGACGCGGATTCCGGATCATGGAATCCAGCATCTGGGTTGCTGTGATAACCGGTTTGTATTTATGATTGCATTTTTCAATGATGATTTTCTGTACATGCGGTACCTGGCACGCCGGAATCTCTACACCAAGGTCTCCCCTTGCAACCATCACACCATCTGCCGCATCGATGATGCTGTCGATGTTCTGCACACCTTCCGCATTTTCGATTTTGGCAATGATATCAATATGCTCTCCTCCGTTTGCCACAAGAAACTCACGGATTTCGTTAATTGCCTCTGCATTTCGGATAAAAGAAGCCGCTACAAAATCAATATCCTGTTCAATACCAAAGAGAAGATCTCCTTTGTCTTTCTCCGTGAGGTTCGGAAGATTGATCGAAACGTTTGGTACATTCACACCCTTTTTTTCTCCGAGCTCGCCGCCGTTTACTACGGTACAGACAATTTCCGGTGCATTTACTTTTTCTACGCACAGGCCGATCAGACCATCATCGATCAGTATTGTGTCTCCCTCTTTGATATCTTCCGTAAGGCCTGTGTAGCTGACAGAACAGTGATTTTCATCTCCGGTCTCCTGAACGGTTGTCAGGGTGAAGGTCTGTCCGGTTACCAGATTTACTTTTTTGCCATCTTTCAAAACGCCGGTACGGATTTCCGGTCCTTTGGTATCCAGAAGGATTGCCACAGGAGTTTTCAGCTCTTTTCGAAGCTCTTTCAGCATATCCATACGCATTTTCTGCTCATCGTGGTCTCCATGAGAAAAATTAAAACGAGCAACATCCATTCCGGTTTCAATCAGTTTTTTCATCAGGTCACGGGAGTTGGTATTTGGCCCCATGGTGCAGACAATTTTCGTTCTTCTCATACTTTCTCTCCTTCTTTATTTTACATGTTCATGCGTAAACAGGTGATCCTGGCAGTATTCATAATTTCCGTTGCATCTGGAGCAGAAACGGAACTCCAGATTCGGATCATCCTTTTCAGTCCGCCCGCAAATCGCACATTTGTGTTTTGTGATTCCATTTGGATTGCGGTATTCGGCTTCTCCTCTTGATACGGCTTTTTTAAATTCTTTCCTGCGTCTGTTCTGCCGGAAAGAGTTATGTTTTCCTTTTCTTGTCATCAGGAAAAACACCAGGACGTTTGCCAGGGAACACAAAATAACAACACATCCTGCCCAGTTCCCGCTCAGAATGCTGGTAATCATGCTATAAGCAAGAAGTGCTACGTCAAGATACGCCAGCCATTTGATCTTGATCGGGATAATAAAGTACAAAAGCACCTGCATATCCGGAAAACTGATCGCAAAGCCAAGAAAAATAGAAAGGCTGATATAATAGGTGCTGAATGCAGTTCCCATCAGCGCCGGATACCCCTTCACTGCGTACTCGATTCCATACAGCAGGAAGGAACCGAGGATCGTCATCAGAATACCCGAAAAGATATAAACGTTATATTTGAAATCTCCCCAGGCTCTTTCAAGACTCGTTCCGATTGAGTAGTAGAAAAACAGCATAATAATCGTAAAGATGTCGAGACTGCTCGGCGGAATCAGAATCCAGCTCACCAGACGCCAGATCTGGCCATGCAGAATATAGTATGGTTCCAGCGTCAGATACTGTCTCATGATGGGAGCCGCAAGCGCAATGATATATCCCGCAATGTACGTTACGATAATGTACATCGTCAGATGGCTTAACGCATATCTCCCATATTTTCGCTCCATTTTGTCTAAAAAATTCATGCACACTCTTCCTTTTTGTTTGTTTTATTTCACCGGCTTTCACTGCCCGAAAATACATTCTCATTATACGTGCTGCCTTTTCGTTTGTCAAACGGTATAACGGTGAATTTCGTCTCTGAAAAAGAGCTTTACGAATGTTTTACTTTCCGGTATAATTTATTAGAAATCTTTTCCAGTTATTTTATAAATATACGAAAAAATTCAGGAGGACTTTATATATGGCAGGATCATCATTTGGTACCATCTTCAGACTGACCACCTGGGGAGAGTCTCATGGAAAAGGCGTGGGCGTTGTTGTGGACGGAGTGCCGGCCGGCCTTTCGCTTTCCGAGGAGGATATTCAGGTTTACCTCGACCGCAGGAAGCCGGGACAGAACCGCTTTACCACAAAACGGAAAGAATCCGATACCGTTCAGATTTTATCCGGCACTTTCGAAGGAAAAACGACCGGTACCCCGATTTCCATGGTGGTATGGAATGAGGATCAGCATTCCAAAGATTACAGCGACATTGCTTCCTATTACAGACCGGGCCACGCCGACTATACGTTTGATGCAAAATACGGTTTCCGCGACTACCGCGGCGGCGGACGCTCCTCAGGACGCGAGACGATCGCACGCGTGGCTGCAGGTGCCATTGCCTTAAAAATGCTCTCTGAGCTTGGCATCACCGTTTCCGCCTACACCCGCTCCATCGGTGACGTGGAAATCCAGTCTTTTGATGCCGTTGAAATCGCGAATAACGCTCTGAATATGCCGGATGCAGAGGCTGCCGAAAAGGCTTCCGAGCTTTTAACAAAAGCCATGGCGGAAAAAAATTCCGTCGGCGGTGTGGTCGAATGTGTCGTTCACCATATGCCGGCCGGTGTCGGCGATCCGGTGTTTGAAAAGCTCGATGCCAACCTTGCAAAAGCACTCGTCTCCATCGGCGCCGTAAAAGGCGTGGAAATCGGAGACGGTTTCTCGGTCTGCACAGCTACCGGGCTTACCAATAACGATGCATTCCATGTAAATGCGGACGGCTCCATTGTCAAGCTGACCAACCACGCCGGCGGTATTTTAGGCGGTATCAGCGACGGAAGCGATATCGTTGTCCGGGCTGGTTTCAAACCGACCCCGTCCGTTGCTGCTTCCCAGCAGACCATCAACAAAGATGGTGAAAACATTGCCATCGAAATCAAAGGCCGCCACGACCCGATCGTCGTTGCACGCGCCGTTGTTGTCGTGGAATGCATGACCGCTCTTGTCCTGGCGGACGCACTGCTCGTCGGCATGAGCGCCAAACTGGACAATGTAAAGAAAGTCTGGGCTTTGGACGAGAAATAAAGGCCGGACTGCTTCTTTCTGGCTTCAACACAAAAAATGCCTGCGGGATACAGTTCTTCCTGCAGGCATTTTTGTGTTATTTTTTTTAGTGAACGCCTTTTTTCGTAATCAGAATACAGTTCGGCGTCTCCACTTTCATCGGGCGGCCTTTCTGAACCAGCACGTTTTTCTCATAATCAACGGTAAATGTTGTGATCGTGTTGGACTCATGGTTTGCCACTGCGATATGTTTTCCGTCCGGGAACATTGCAATATCCTTTGGATATTCGCCGCTGATCGGAAGTGCAAACTTCTTCTCCAGGCAGCCGGTCTCCGGGTCGATATGGAACATTGCTACGGTATTGTCTCCGGCTGTAGAAGTAAACAGGTAGTGGTGATCCGGGGAAAGGCACATGCCGGATGCAGCGTCGTGCGCCTGGTCCACGTTCGCGGATGTGGTGCTGATCGACTGCAGTTTTTCAAATTCCGGTCCGTTTCCCGTATCACGGTAGCTGAATACATCGACTTTGTTCATCAGCTCGTAAATGACATACGCGTATTTTCCGGATTCACTGAAAACGATCTCTCTCGGACCGGATTCACGCTCACAGCGCAGGATATCCACCAGTTTCAGGCGGTCACGCTGTGTGTTCAGCTTGTACATTTTGATCTGGTCAATGCCGTTGTCGACTGCGCAGACATATTTGTTGTCCGGTGTAGGAACGACACAGCTGACATGCGGGCGGAAGTTACGCTCTGCCACACTGCCAAGGCCCTTGTGGAACACGCCGTCCATCAGACTTCCGAGGCGGCCGTCCTTATGGGTATGTACAACGGTTACTTTTCCGTCATGATAGCCTGCCACGAACAGGTATCTTCCGGTTTTGTCCACCGACAAATAGCAGCCGCGCATGCCGTCGATGTCTACTTTGTTGATCGGGGTCAGGTCTCCGTCATCCTCCACTGCAAACACTGCAACGCCTTCATCTGCAATCGAATACAGGTATTTGCCGTTTAAGGAACGGGCAATGTGGGAAGAGTTGTTGACCGGTATGACTTTTCGCTCTGTCAGAGTGCCTTCTTCTACATTTACATCATATAAATGAATACCAATGCTGCTTCCATGGGTATAAGTGCCTACATAGGCTACGTACTCATCCTTCATGTTGTTTTCATCCTTTCTGCCTTCTCGCACATCGTGTGAATTTTCTAAAAATATTTTAACACAATTTCCGCGCCACGACAACGAGGAAAACGGATTTTTGATATGTAAACGGTAACACTTTATTTTTAGACACAGGATATTCTCCTGCAGAGAATTTTTTAGATATTTCTATTGTTTTTAGATTGTAAGAGTTGAGGTTTCCGCTGCATACCATTTCCATTTTCTACGCTCTCGTCAGACTGATTTCCTGACTCATCATTCCCTGCAGTTTCTTGATTGCGCGGCTGTACTGGCACTGCAGCGCCTGCTCGCTTTTCTTGCAGAATCCGCTGAGCTCTTTGTAGCTGAATCCATATGCTCTCCCCCAGAAAATGCGCTGATCCATCGGATTCAGGTTCTGGATGCAGTTCTGCATCACCATTCGTTCCTCAATCTCGGCTGTCGCGGCCGCCTCCCCTTCATTTCTGTTCTCTTTCTGATACTGTGTATAGGAAACTTCATTCTGATAATAATGTTTTCTGCGCTGATTCTTGATCTTGTTTTTTGCCACACAGAACAGCCATTTCGTCATCTCTTCTCCTTCGAGATCGGCAACGGTTTCAAATTTTACCACCAATACCTCCCATACATCGTTCAGCACATCCTTCGCCGTCTCCCGGTCATTGTTCAACTGACCGCAGATATAACGGAACAGCACATGACTGTTTTCCTCGAATATGATCTGAAAAAATCGTTCCTTCTCTTGTCTCATACACTTCTTTCTCCCTCCTGTTATTTCGCTGTCCTTCTCTTCCGGGCCCGTCATATATGTAATGTGTTGAGACTATCGAAATCTTTCGTTTTTTCAGAATATTTCTACTATTTGACCTTATTACTTTTGTTAATAAAGCAAAATATTGCGTTATAACTGCACCGCGGCGCATAATCAAATTTTTTCTTTCGAAATCAGAAATTACTGTTTCTGACAAAAAATTCCCGCAGAAAGGAGCTTTCTTCCTCTCTGCGGGAATCTTCTATTTTGGTTTTATTTTATTTAAAGTAAGCAACACCGGACTCAAAAATCTTCAGATCCTGCTCTCCGTAGATGTTGACTGCTACGCCGTTGTCGCGGCGCTCTGCGTGTGCCATCTTACCAAAGACACGGCCGTCCGGGCTGGTGATACCCTCGATTCCGCAGTAGGAACCGTTGACATTCCAGTACTCGTCGTTGGTCAGGTTTCCGTTGACATCGCAGTAGCGGGTTGCAATCTGGCCGTTTGCCATCAGCTTGTCGATCCACTCTTTCGATGCTACGAAACGTCCCTCTCCGTGGGATGCCGGGTTGGTGTAAACACCGCCAAGCTCGGCGCCTGCCAGCCATGGGGATTTGTTGGTCACAACCTTCGTGTAAACCATCTTGGAAATATGGCGTCCGATAGTGTTGAAGGTCAGAGTCGGGGAATCCTCCGTCTGTCCGAGAATCTCACCGTACGGAACGAGTCCCAGTTTGATCAGTGCCTGGAATCCGTTGCAGATACCAAGGGCAAGTCCGTCTCTCTCATTCAGCAGTTTGGTAACAGCTTCTTTGATCTTCGCATTCTGGAATGCGGTTGCAAAGAATTTTGCTGATCCATCCGGCTCATCACCTGCGGAGAATCCGCCAGGGAACATGATGATCTGCGCCTGGTTGATGGCTTTTTCAAAGGCATCGACAGAACCGCGGATGTCTTCTGCGGAAAGATTGCTGAATACCTGAGTGATAACTTTTGCACCGGCACGCTCGAAAGCTCTGGTGCTGTCATACTCACAGTTCGTTCCCGGGAAGACCGGAATGAATACGGTCGGCTGTGCCAGCTTGTGGGAGCATACGTGGATGCTCTTTGCCTGATAGCAGCTGTCTGCAACAATTCCGTTTTCGTCTGCTGCTGCCACATTCAGGGCATCTACCTCCGGAAGCTCTGCACCGGATACGGTCTTGAATACTTTTTCCAGCGGTTTGTTCCATGCGGAAACGGCCTCGCGGATGGTGATTTCGGTGTCTTTATAGGAAAGAACCGGTTTGTCTGTCACTTCACCGATGACGGTGTAGGTGCTTGCCAGCTCTCCGACTTTTTCAGCCGGAACTTCGCAGATCAGATCTGCAATATATGGAGTAAAGAGATCTCTCTCGTCTACATTGTGCTCGATGGTTACGCCGAGAGCATTACCGAATGCCATCTTGGATACGGCTGCTGCGATACCCTGACGGTCTACGACATAAGCGGCTTTCACACGGCCGTTCTGCATATCCTCATGCAGTTTTCTGTAGGTTTCCATGACGCCTTCGTACTCTGGAAGCAGATGTGCGTCGACTGGAAGGTGGATCCACACGAGTTTGTCTCCTGTGTTTTTCAGCTCCGGAGATACTACATCTTTTAATTTTGCAACGTCAACCGCGAAGGATACGAGTGTCGGCGGTACATCGATATGGTTGAAGGTACCGGACATACTGTCTTTTCCTCCGATAGACGGCAGGCCGTAGCCCATCTGTGCGTCGTATGCACCAAGAAGTGCTGCGAACGGCTGGCTCCAGCGGTGCGGATCCTCAGTCATTCTGCGGAAATATTCCTGGAAGGTGAAGCGGACTTTGCTGTAATCGCCGCCGACTGCCACGATGCGGGACAGGGACTCGGTTACGGCATAGACTGCTCCGTGATACGGGCTCCAGCTCGATACGTATGGATCAAAGCCGTAGCTCATCATGGTAACGGTGTTGGTTTTTCCATCCGGAACCGGCACTTTTGCAACCATGGCCTGAGTTTCAGTCAGCTGATATTTTCCACCGTACGGCATCAGCACGCTGGCTGCTCCGATGGAGGAGTCAAACATCTCGACAAGACCTTTCTGGGAGCATGCGTTGAGGTCTGACAGGGTGGACAGCCATTTTTCTTTCACGTCGGCAATGTCACCGCTTCTTTTTAACGGGGTGTCCTCTGCTTTTGGAATCTCTACGAAGACATCATTCTCCTGATGTGCTCCGTTGGTATCCAGGAATGCACGGGAAATATTGACGATCTCTTTTCCTCTCCAGGAGAGTACCAGACGCGGGTCCTCGGTTACGACTGCAACTTCGGTTGCCTCCAGGTTCTCTTCTGCGGCATATTTCAGGAACTGCTCACGGTCTTTCGGGTCGATGACAACGGCCATACGCTCCTGGGACTCGGAGATGGCGATCTCGGTTCCGTCGAGGCCGGCATATTTTTTCGGTACTTTGTCCAGATTGATCTTAAGGCCCGGTGCCAGCTCGCCGATGGCAACGGAAACTCCGCCTGCACCGAAGTCGTTGCATTTTTTAATCAGAAGGCTGACTTCCTCGCGGCGGAACAGTCTCTGCAGTTTACGCTCAGTCGGTGCGTTTCCTTTCTGTACCTCTGCACCGCAGGTCTCGATGGATTCTGTCGTATGTACTTTGGAGGAACCGGTTGCACCGCCGCAGCCGTCTCTTCCAGTACGGCCGCCGAGCAGGATGATGATATCGCCCGGATCGGAATTTTCACGGACAACGGCACGGCGCGGTGCTGCTCCAAGGACAGCTCCGATCTCCATACGTTTTGCCACGTAGTCCGGATGGTAAACTTCTTTGACATAGCCGGTTGCAAGACCGATCTGGTTTCCATAGGAGCTGTAGCCGTGTGCTGCTTCTCTTACGAGTTTTTTCTGCGGAAGTTTTCCTTCGAGTGTCTCGCTCTGCGGACGGGTCGGATCTGCGGCTCCGGTCACACGCATCGCCTGATATACATAGGTTCTGCCGGAAAGCGGGTCACGGATTGCACCGCCAAGGCAGGTTGCTGCACCACCGAACGGCTCGATCTCGGTCGGGTGGTTGTGGGTCTCGTTTTTGAAGTTGATCAGCCACTCTTCGTCTTTTCCGTCTACATCTACCGGTACGACGATGGAGCATGCGTTGATTTCATCAGACTCTTCCTGATCTGCGAGTTTTCCTTCGGATTTCAGTTTTTTCATTGCCAGAAGGGCAAGGTCCATAAGGCAGATGAATTTGTCGTCACGGCCTTTGTAGAGTACCTCACGGTCGCTTAAGTAGCGGTCGTAGCTTTTTTTCATCGGCTCGTAGTAGTCGCCTTCGCCGAAGGTCACGTTGGTAAGCTCGGTGGAAAAGGTGGTATGGCGGCAGTGATCGGACCAGTAGGTATCGAGTACGCGGATCTCGGTCATGGATGGATTTCGTTTTTCTTCGCCGCGGAAGTAGTTCTGGATATGCAGGAAGTCTTTGAAGGTCATGGCAAGGCCGAGGGAATCATACAGGGCTTTTAATTCTGCCTCCGGCATGTCGATGAATCCGTCGAAGATTTTGACGTCTGCCGGCTCTTCAAATTTTGTCACAAGGGTTTCCGGTTTTTCAAGTCCTGTCTCTCTGGAGTCTACCGGATTGATGCAGTGTGCTTTGACTGCGTCAAACTGCTCATCAGTCATCTCTCCTTCGATAACATACGTAACGGCGGAGCGGATGATCGGCTGCTCGTCTTCTTTTAAGAACTGCACGCACTGTACGGCAGAATCGGCTCTCTGATCAAACTGTCCCGGAAGGAATTCTACGGAAAATACTCTCGCACCTTCTGCACGCGGGAAATCTTCCTGATAGCAGATATCAACCGGCGGCTCTGCAAAGACTACTTTACATGCTTTCTCATATGTCTCATCACTGATATTTTCTACATCGTACCGGATCAGCTCCCGTACGTTGGTTACGGTCTGGATGTTCAGATAGTGCTTGATTTCATGCTTCAGATCTTTCGCCTTAATCGCAAATTCCGGCTTTTTCTCCACATAAACGCGTCTGACTGTACTCATTTTTATCCTCCATTTGTCTGAATCATAGTCCCCCAAAAACGGGACAATCTTTCGTTACTTACAGAATAGCATATTTATCTTTATAAATGAAATTAATATATCTTATATGTTTTATAAGTTTTGTTTCTTAATAGACGGACGCATTCCATTTTTCCTGCACTACCATCCCACTCATCACCCATTCTCTCCCGTCCTAAACCGTCAGGCCCGCGCACTTTCTTGTGCGCGGGCCGCCCGTTTCCGGTTTTACATTCTATATTTCGCTTTTTTCTCCCGTGTCCGCAGTGCATTCCCCGCCTTTGCCGGCCGGTACAGCAGCATACAGGTTCCCGCATTCATAACAAGCGCACAGCACACATCCGATACGGAGTGCTGTTTTAAAAACATGGTCGAAAACACAATCAGCACCGTCAGGCCCAGGCAGACGTTTCGGAATACCGGGCGGTTTTTGAGCTGCTCGCTGTGTTCTACGGCAACAGCTACGGCTACGGAATTATATACGTGAATACTTGGGAATACGTTGGTCGGTGTGTCTGTCAGGTAAAGGCCTCTGACCAGATCCGTGAAAATGTTCTCCCGTGGGAATACCGTCGGGCGCAGGTTCTGGCCGTTCGGGTACAGATAGGAGATCACGAGGAACGCCGTCATTCCGATTCCCAGGTTGATAATCAGCTGATAATATTCTCTGCGGTTCTTGTTGCAGAAGCCGAAATAAAGGACAGACCATGCAATATATCCAAACCACATAAAATAAGGAATCACAAAAAACTCACAGAACGGAATCATATCATCAAACGGAGTATGAATCAGATGATAACCTTTCGTAATGTGAGTTTCCAGATATTGAAAACATTTCAGATAGAAAATACCATAAACCACTACCGGAAGAAAATGCTTATATTTTTTTATTGTCTTCATAGTTTCCCTCCACTTTTCTGACGAGGTTTTTCTCTTCAACCTGCTGAAATTATAGCACACCGAAAACCGAAGTCAATAAGCTTTATTATTTTTTAAGAAACAATTCATCGGTTTCTGAAAACCGTCCTTGGGATGGAAATGTTCAAAGATCGCCGCGTCGAATTTTTTCCGTGTCCGGTTATATACATGCTCATCTTTTACCGTCCATGCAAATGCCGGTGTCCGAAACAGCATACGGTCGATCAGGAAGCCCGGGCAGTCGGCATAGCGGTGGTCGTAGGCGATAAAATCCGGTTTCCCGATAAAATTCAGCATCAGATGACGCGCCATTATCCGCAGGATCAGATGCACCTTATCATTCTTTGAAAAACGGCCGGAAAGCTGGCCGCGCAGCGTCTGCGGCATGTGGCGGCGGCACCAGCGGAGGGCCAGGCTGTTGAAGGATTCCATGCAGAACATACCGGTGTACCCCTCCATCTCCTTCTGAAATCCCGCACAGACCGCCGTGGAAAGTCCCGGCATCTTGATTTCGATTAAAAGCGGCACGCGGCCGTCTACCGTCTGCAGTACCTCACGAAGCAGCGGAATCTTTTCCGTGCTGTCGCCCAGATGGAACTGCTGGAGTTCCTCATACGTATAATCGCTGATTTTTCCCTCGTTTCCACACATCCGCTTCATCGTGTCGTCGTGGAACACCACAATCCGGCCATCCTTTGTGATCTGAATATCCAGCTCGATGGCATATCCCTGCTCCGCCGCGCGGGCAAAAGCCGGAAGAGAATTCTCCGGAACTCCCTCCGCCGCGTTCCACAGACCGCGGTGCGCATAATTCCATTCCGCAAATTTCAGACATTCCTGCCGTCTCGATGTAGCCGGCAGAATGGAAAAGAAATAACCTGCTGCCAGGACGGCAAGCACTGCAAAAAATATGATCCAGAACATCATCTTTCCATCCCTTCTTTCACCCAGTCGCCCAAAAGACGGAGACGCTCCGTTTCCAGTCCGATCCTTTCCTCCGTGCGGTGTCCGCCCGATTCTCCGTCCAGGTGGACCGGTTCCGCGCGGTCTGTCTGAAAGGAAAGGCTGCTGCACCGCTCCATATGTACCTCAGGAAATCCCGTGTGGCGTCCAAACAGCGCCATCGGCAGAAGATAGCTGACTTTCCATTTGGCAAGATTGGAAACCACCATCACGTCGAGCAGATCATCTGTTCCGTCCGCCTCCGGGCAGAAGCAGAAGCCGCCGCCCTCGTACGGAAAATTCATTGCCACTGCAAAAAGAACATTTTCAAACGAACGGTGTTCTCCGTTTTCCAGCGCTGCATCCAGTGTGAACGGTTCGAGATAAAAGAGCTGCCGCAGTGCAATCATCACATACGTAAGTTTTCCCAGATGCAGCCGGTTCAGCGTATTCTTGATTTTTGATGCCAGCGCCTCGTGGCAGATGCCTGCATCAAAACCGATGCCGGTGCTGACGAGAAATCTCCGCTTTTGGCTGCCAAGAAGCGCCGTTCCAATGTTGATCTCCTTTTCCTCCCCTTTCAGCACAGCTTCCAGCGCCTGCAGCGGATCGGAGGGAATTCCGGCACCGCGCGCAAAATCGTTGCCGCTTCCCGTTGGAATATAACCGAATTTTACATCCGACAGGCTGGTGATTCCATCGACCGCCTCATTCGCCGTACCGTCTCCGCCGATCGCCAGAAGGACATCGTCGGGATTCCATACCCCTTTCGCGGTCAGCCGTGCTGCCGTCTCCCGTGCGCTTCCGCGATACTTTGTCGGATATACACGAAATTCCGTCCTGCGCCGCTCAAGCTCGCCCTCAATTACCGGCCACAGCTTCTCGCCGCGCCCCGACCGCGATTTTTTATTTACTATAATATGATACATTAAAGTCATACCTTCTTTTTTCTTCTGTAAAAAACCACTTCAAATCACCTGAATCATGTTCTTACGCAGCGAAACAGCAAGTGTTTCACTGCTGAGTGAACAGTAACCAAATCAGCCATATTGTAGCAGTTTTCCCCGCAAACCACAACTATCTTCACAAAATCTTAACTTGTTGCCGCCGTAAAAATTCCCGCACCCCTGTCTTTTCTTTCTTGACAGACCTTTTTGTTCTGCTAAAATAAAAAGTACCGCGGTTTCGTCCGCAGAACGTCACTCATTTCTGAGGAGGTTTTTATGAATTTTTACGATATGACACGCGCAGGGAGGATGATACGATGAAGCTCTCCCCCGCATTTCTCGCTTATAAACTAAGCAGCGCTTTTTCGGTTCTTGCACCGGAAAACCTGCCGCTTTCCGGCACACTGGAGCTGCCTGTTCTTTATCAGACAGGCTCCGCAGCCACTGCGCACCGGGTCTTTCTCTGCATAGAAGAACAGATCGGCTTTCTTTCCTCCCTCCCTGAAGAAAGCAGCTCCCTTTTTCTTCTCTGTACCGAAGAACTGCCGGAGGAACTTCCGGCTCCGGTTTCGATCGCCGTTAAGAGCAGCGTATCCGCTGTTTTTTCGTTCCTGCAGGAGCTTTTCTGGACGTACGATTGCTGGCAGAAGGAGCTGATGCAGGCACGGCTCGACGGAAAATCGATCCAGCATCTTTTAAATCTCTCCCTGCCTGTTTTTGCCCACCCGCTGATGGTGGTCGGCATGGATTTTTCCATCATCGCCGCAGCGTCCGAAGAACCTTCCTTTTTTCCCGAGAAGGTGTTTGGCTCCCTCGATGCAACGCGCCCGTTTCTGCTCGCCTTGACAGAAAGCAGCGAATACGCGTCCGTCCGCGATCTCGATGGATGGTTCCGCTTTCCGGATCACGTAACGGGACTTGGTTCCCTCTGCGTCAACATCACGCAGCATGGTCAGAGCGCCTACCGCCTGCTGCTCCTCGACACGAAAAAGGATCTTTCTGATTCCGAAGGCTTTCTTCTTGAATTTCTTGCAGAAATGATCCATCACGCCTTCCTGCACAATGTGATGCAGAAAACCTCGCCGGCGCAGTCGCTTCACACCGTGCTGCTCCGTGCCCTCGACGACCGGATGGCCGACTATATTGCGGTCAGCCAGGCTCTCGATGCGCTCGGCTGGCATTCCCGCCACACCTACTGCTGCCTCTATCTGCAGCTCTCCGATATGGATCAGAAAAACCTGACAGCAAACTCGGTCTGCGCCTATCTGGAAAATATTCTGACCGGCTGCTCCGCGTTTCCGCACGGCGGCGGTATCGTTGCGTTCTTTAACCTCACGCTGTCCGATTTTTCCATGACCGATCTGATGGAACGCATGGTGCACTTTGTGGAGGACAGCTCCTTAAATGCCGGCTTTTCGCGCTGCATGAACGGCCACATGAATCTGCGCCGCCAGTATATCCAGGCAAAAATCGCCCTGCAGTTCGGCACGCGAAAATACCCGGACAAGCGGATGCATCCGTTCAACGATATCTCGTTTGACTACATCCTCGATCAGGCAACAAAAAAGCTCCCAGGCTACATGCTGTGCCATGAGAGACTTCTCTTTCTGCAGGAGCACGACGACAGCTCCGGCAGTGACTATATGCGGACGCTCCGCTGCTATCTGGACAACCACTGCAATGTCGTCCAGACGGCGCGTGAGCTTTTTATCCACCGCAGTACCCTGCTCTACCGCCTGGAAAAGATCAAGGAAATTTTAGAATCTGATCTTTCCAGCCCGGATGAAATTCTGTATCTGATGCTTTCGTTCCGTTTTATCGACCTCGAGAATGAAGAAGAAAACCGTTCTGGATCTTCGCAGCCAGAAAAGCACAGATAAAACCAACCGCAATTCCCGCCAGGACATCGGTCGGGAAATGCACAAACAGATACAGTCTGGAAAATGCAATCAGGCAGGCCAGAATCAGTGCGGCAGCCCCTTCTTTTTTGTGCATCACAAAAATAGAGACTGCCGCCGCAAACGAGGCTGCCGAATGGCCCGATGGGAAGGAATAGTCCTTCGGAGCGGCAACCAGCAGCTTTACCTGCTCGTCAATCCAGCACGGACGCGGGCGCGCTGCCAGCGGCTTTAACACCAGATTACATAAAATCAAATCTAAAATCAGCGCGATCGCCATTCTTACACCGCATTTCCGGTATTTCGGAAGGATTAAGAAAACGGCAGTCAGCGCAATCCAGATCCATCCCGCATTTCCAAGTGAAGTAATTCCCACCATCACCCGATCGAGCACTGCATTGTGAAGATGCTGCAGTGCATATAAAATTGAAAAATCCATTCTTACCCCTCTCTGTAAAAAATGGGCATTTTTCTGCTGTACATCTGCTGATCGGCGGCCGCCTCGTACAGAAATTCCGCCAGGGCCTCTCTCGAGTATCCAGGCCGGAACTGGCTGCCGTCCAGCGAAATACTGCAGTTCTGCCCTACCTTTTTCACTTTCCCGTCTCTTCCCGGACACGTCCGCACCAGTGTCCAGTTCAGATCGCTCCGTGCCAGAACCTGTCCCATCTTCTGCATATCTTTATAGACACCTGGCCAGAAAATCTGCATGAATTTCGTACTCATTCTCTGGTATTTGTCCTCGCAGTCTCCAAACGCATGAATGCAGACATGGCCTACCGTCACAAACCGCGTTTTTCCAAGCTGCTTCATGGCCGAGAGAATCATCGCGTTTCCGTCAGCCAGCGGTGTCTCCTCTTCTTTTACATGTTTCACACGCATCGGAGTCAGCACGCTGATGACTGCATCCGCTTCCAGCAGTGCCTCCAGCACGCGTTCCCGGTTCTGAAGGCTTCCCTCAATCACGGTCAGATTTTTTCTCGGCCAGATCGCTTTTGCATCCGGCACGTAGGCGGTCACCTGTGCGCCGTGAAGGAGCGCCGTGTTGGTCACATACTGCCCAAGCAGTCCCCCCAGACTGAATATTGTAATTCTCATGAAATCCTCACTCTCATCTGTGTGTCTTTTGTATCCTCCGCAGATTTTTTGACACACTTTCCTAATGTTATCTCCTATTCTAACACACCGCCCGTATACGATACAATGAAATAAAACTAAAAAAAGTATAACCTTTTTCGTCCTTTCTTCATATCGTAAGTAGAACCGTATTTTCAGGAGCTTTGATCTTATGCCCTATACTATCGTAATTGATGCCGGACATGGCGGTTGTAGATAACGCAAGTAATGAAAATAACGAAAATACAAGGAGAAAG
>ENA-ORVG01001198-ORVG01001198.1-human-gut-metagenome-genome-assembly--contig:-NODE-1198-length-31825-cov-15.090148_pt1 | contig 31825 bp, 36 predicted proteins | sample MGYA00242091_ERZ509233 | MGnify/ENA primary metagenome ERZ509233 (study PRJEB26280, sample SAMEA2338840) | human gut metagenome | biome: human gut; feature: human-associated habitat; material: faeces... | reverse complement strand
GAGAGCATCTGCCTTACAAGCAGAGGGTCATAGGTTCGAGCCCTATAGGCCCCATTTTTGAACAAATTAATTGAATATGCGGGTATGGTGGAATAGGCAGACACAAGAGACTTAAAATCTCTCGGGGGCAACTCCGTGCCGGTTCAAGTCCGGCTACCCGCAGTATCAGTAAGATTCCTTTTTCAGGGATCTTTTTTTGTATCATAAAATTTATTGATGAAAACGGGAAAATATTCCTAGCTTATTGGTAGGGATATTGACAAGGCTATTTTCCCATGATAGAATCCTGACAGTTGTAAAACAAATCGGACAGATATAAAAAATATATCCGTTGTCAGTATAAATATACATGGAAAGAATATAAGGAGAAGTCAGAAAATGCTGAATCAGTTTTCAAGAACAGAATTATTAATCGGAAAAGAAGGAATGGAAAAGCTGAAAAATTCCAGAGTTGCAGTATTCGGAATTGGCGGTGTTGGCGGATATACGGTGGAAGCACTGGTCAGAAGTGGCGTAGGTACCCTGGATCTCATTGATGATGATAAAGTATGTCTCACCAATATCAATCGCCAGATTTACGCAACAAGAAAGACCGTAGGGAAATATAAAGTTGACGTGGCCAGAGAACGTATTCTTGAAATTAATCCGGATGCAGTTGTAAATATCCACAAAACATTTTATGTGCCGGAGACAGCAGATTCCTTTGATTTTTCCCAATATGATTATGTAGTCGATGCGATCGACACTGTAACCGGAAAGCTGATGCTCGTAGAGCAGGCAAAGGCTTCAGGAACACCGATCATCAGCTCTATGGGGGCCGGAAATAAGATGGATCCAACAGGTTTTATAGTGACAGATATTTATAAAACGTCCGTCTGTCCCCTTGCAAAGGTCATGCGCCGAGAACTGAAAAAAAGAGGAATTAAAAAACTGAAGGTGGTTTACTCACAGGAGAAGCCAATGACTCCAATTGATGATATGGCGATCAGCTGCAAGTCTCATTGCATCTGTCCTCCGGGAACAGAAAAAAAATGTACTCAGAGACGTCAGGTACCGGGAAGTAATGCCTTTGTGCCTTCCGTAGTGGGACTGATCATTGCCGGTGAGGTTGTAAAGGATCTTATTAAATAAAAATTGGATTATTCTGTGTTACTGAGAACGGAATGAACAGTAACCATTCTGTAAGAACAGATATTGCATGTATACTTATATTGTGCAATATCTGTTTTTTTGTGATAAAATATTTTTTACAGATAGTTTTGTAAATAAAAGAGAAGGACAGATAAAGTATGGGGATCGTTGAAAAATTTATAAAAGAAGGACAGCTGACAAAGGAAGAATATCCGGAACTTCTGCACTTATACCAGGATCCGGATACGGTTCGTCTGCTTCGGGAAGAGGCTGTCCGTATACAGAAAAAATATTTTGGAAATAAAATATATACAAGAGGTCTGATAGAATTTACCAATTACTGCAGAAATGACTGCTATTACTGCGGGATCCGCCGTTCTAACAGGAATGCCAGCCGTTACCGCCTTACGAAGGAAGAAATCCTGCAGTGCTGCGAGAATGGCTATGAGCTGGGATTTCGGACATTTGTGCTCCAGGGAGGGGAAGACCCATGGTTTAATGATGACCGGATGGTTGACATCATCCGGTCCATCAAACAGGGATATCCGGACTGTGCGATCACGCTATCCATTGGGGAGAAATCAAAAGAAAGCTATCAGAGATTTAAAGATGCCGGAGCAGACCGCTATTTACTCCGTCATGAGACGGCCAGTGAGGAACATTATCGTTATCTTCATCCGGAGAGTTTAAGTCTTGCAAACCGTAAACAGTGTCTTTATACCCTGAAGGAGCTGGGATATCAGATAGGTGCCGGATTTATGGTAGGTGCGCCGGGACAGACGCTGGAGTATCTGGCGGAAGACCTTGTTTTTCTTAAAGACCTGAATCCGCATATGGTGGGGATCGGACCATTTGTCCCGCACCATGATACGAAATTTGCAGAGGAATCGGCAGGAAGTGTGGATCTGACCCTGTTTCTGTTGTCTGTCATCCGGATCCTGCTTCCACAGGTACTTCTTCCGGCAACCACAGCACTGGGGACCCTGGATCCCAGAGGCAGGGAAAAGGGTTTTCAGGCGGGTGCAAATGTAGTAATGCCCAATCTTTCTCCGGTGAAGAACCGTAAACAGTATGAGCTTTATGATAACAAGATCTGTACAGGCGAGGAAGCAGCAGAGTGCAGAGGGTGCCTTACCAGACGTGTGGAGTCTGTAGGCTATGAAATCGTTACAGACCGTGGAGATTCCCCGATGACAGATTGACACGGGGTACAAAATACTTTCTTTTTTCAGCGATTTAAGGTAAAATATCAGTAAGATCAGATTGCTAAAAAATTAACAGCTGGTCAGAAATAAGCGGAATTTTCCTGCAAAGCGGAATGCAGGAAAAATGATGGAGTGCGTAAAATATGGAAAAATCAGAAAATGCTGTGCGGAGCAGACTTCTGGAAGCGGGGAAGGAAGAATTCAGAGACAGGGGATTTCTGAAGGCTTCTCTTCGTGCGATCTGCAAAAAAGCAGATGTGACTACGGGAGCGCTATATTTCTTTTTTGAAAGTAAAGCAGCTCTTTTTGAAGAAATCGTGGAAGAGACGGTAGAGGATCTGAAGCGGATCATGGGAGACTTTACGGATCAGGAAAAACAACTGCATCCGGAAGAATATGACAGGATACTTATGCAATTTATCTGGGAAAACAGGGACATCGCAAAAATCCTCATAGATGGAGCTGAAGGTACCAGATATGTGAATTTCCGTGAGGATGCCTGTACGAAAATGGAGCAGATCCTTAATGAACGTTTTCAAAAGGAATGTGGACAAGAAGTTGATCACGAGCTGGTACATATCCTGGTACAGATGAAATTTCAGGGATATTGTGAACTGCTCCGGGGAAACTGCTCCAGGGAAAAACTCCTGGAAATTTCCAGAATTCTGCAGATATGTTCTAGCCAGTGCCTTCTGGCAATTGAGGCAGAACTAAACAGAAAGCAGTAAAAACCATTGCTCATTCTCCTAAAGTATGTTATGATTAACTTGGTTAGTTTTAACAAACCGAGGGAGGTGTAAATAACGTGAGATCAAATGAATCATCTGAAGATTATTTGGAAACGATCCTGATCCTTGGAAACAGGAGCTCTCTTGTAAGAGCTGTGGATATCGCGGCAGAGATGGGCTTTAAGAAACCGAGTGTCAGTGTTGCCATGAAGAATCTTCGCCAGAAAAATCTCATCACAGTAGCCGACAACGGAGATATCCGTCTGACAGAGGACGGACATAAGATTGCCGATAAGGTATATGAACGTCATCAGCTGATCTCTTCCTGGCTGATGATACTGGGAGTCCAGGAAAAAACAGCGATTCATGATGCCTGCAGGATCGAGCATATAATCAGTGAGGAGAGCTTTCAGGCATTGAAAAAGGCAGTTTATGAGCTGAGGGAGCAGCAGGCTGTGCTCCATGGAGAAACTGCGGATCAGGTTTGATCCCTGCAGCAGAAGCTATCAGGAATTGACAACTGAAAAAATAAGAATATAATGGAAATCCAGGTTATGAAATGGAGGATACCAAAAGATGAAATTACTTTTTATACGACATGGAGACCCGGATTACACAATAGATTCCCTGACCGAAAAGGGCTGGAAGGAAGCGGAATTTCTTTCTGAAAAGATCGCAGCTCTTGATGTCAGGGATTTTTATGTTTCTCCGCTTGGAAGAGCAAAGGATACCGCATCCTGCACACTGAAGAAAAACGGAAGAACAGCTACAGAATGCAAGTGGCTGAGAGAATTCGACGTAAAGATCAGAAGACCGGATCTTCATGGGGAAAAGATCATTCCCTGGGACTGGCTTCCCCAGGACTGGACGAAGATCGAAAATTTCTACAGCTTTGACCGCTGGTGGGATAATGACATCCTGCGAGAGGGAAAAATGAAAGAAGAGTATGACTGGGTCACACAGAATTTTGATAAAGTTCTGGCAGAGCATGGCTATGTGCGGGAAGGACATTATTACAGAGCAGAAAAAGCCAATGAAGATACGCTTGTGTTTTTCTGCCATTTTGGTGTAAGTTGTGTACTCATCAGCTATCTTCTCAGTATCTCTCCACTGGTGATGCTGCAGAATTTCTGTGCGGCGCCGTCATCGGTGAGCACCATTGTTACAGAGGAGAGGCGAAAAGGGATCGCGTCCTTCCGTATGAGCTCTTTTGGAGACATTTCTCATTTGTATGCGCATCAGGAGCCGCCGGCTTTTGCTGCCAGATTCTGTGAGACATATGATAACAAAGAGCAGAGACACGACTAAAAAGTGAAAGAAACGGCTGTAATATTTCGTGTTTTTCCGGAAGACCATGGTAAATAATGATCAGCAGGATTATTTTGGAAAATGATTAGACTTCGTTAATAAATTTTATAATTTTACGGGGAACGTTTCATCCGCTTTTATCTAGTGCCATTATGTAGCTTTTCAAAAAGCCCGAAACCCTTGATTTTACTGGAAAAATTTATAAAAAAGCTTTTGTCAGTGTTTATCACATATTAAGTTTTGCTCGTGGGGTAAAAATCAGTTTATGGGGTAAAGATTGGGGTAAACTGTGGGGTATGAGAACGATATAGATAATTATTAGTAAAATACGATTTGACAAATATTTGAGCAGTTCGTATAATATACTTAACAAGGGAGCCGGAAGGTGAGTGCAGATCACCCGACCCGGCGAAATAAGATTAGTAAAAAATAGCTGTCATTCTCGCCAAAGAACAGGACGGCTATTTTTTATGTGTATAAGTCAAAATCGCAACGATCAGTAAAGCAGTTGTAAGTATAATTTGCAATTCTTCATAAGTACTCATAATGATCACTCCTCTCTGGTAAGGTGTCCAGATCGAGCGAGAGCACGTCCCCCGGCTACCCGGTTAAGTATATTATATTGTCAAAGCTTAGGAATATATTATCATAGCAGCAGTTAAGAACCTGCTGCTGATTAAGTTTATTGGTGTCCAGGTTGGGCACTTTTTTTATTGCTATTTATGGATAGTGAGGGGAGCGTTCACTATTATGAGGAATAAAGAGCAAACACATAACGCATTAATTGGTATGCGACTTTGGAGAAAATGAATATTTTATATGTTACTCCATGAAATCAAGGGGAGTATCGCAATCTTTTTTTATTTCTGTTACTATTTCATTTTCAGGACGAGTGTCTTTTAATCTATTTATTATAGGGGGTAAAAGAGACTTTATTGCATCATGTAAGGTCCAGATATCGCCCTCATATAAAGTGAATGTTTGATTACCTTCGCCACATAAATAATAGTTACTGCAAGAATAATTACCAGAAACTTCTTTATCTTCGACTTCTCCATAGATTTCTCGTAATATTGAGAGAACACCCTCTATTGCGTTTCCCTCTTTCATGTGTTTTTGGAATTCTTTAGTGTTTTTATATTGCTCAAAAGTATAATGCTCCATTAAATCAATTATTTGCACCCCGAGAGCGGAAGCGATTTTATCTATTTGTTCAATTTTGGGTTTATATTTGCCTTGTTCATAGCCTTGAATAGATGCAATAGATAATCCAGTTTTTTCAGCTAAATCTTTTTGAGTGAGTTTGTTTTTTTTTCGTGCAATTTTTATACGTTCAGATATATCCATGTAATTACCTCCTAACTTATAAATTCATCATAACATAAAAGAGCCTTACTTACAAATAGAAATATATTTATTTTTAGTGTTTACAAATATAAATGTATTTGATACAATGTAAAAAAATAGAAAACTATTTCAGAAAGGAGAATAGAATGAAAATAAGTAAGAAAAAAATAGAAATTGCAATGGCAAGAAATTGTATGAACACGGTTGATCTTCAAAAAACTACAGGAATGCCAAGGCCTACGGTAGATAATGTGATTTCTGGAAAAAACGCGCGTCCTGGTACAGTTGGACGTATTGCAAAAGCACTTGGTGTTGATGTAATGGACATTATTGAACAATAAAGGAGAGTATTATGAGAAAAACAACAGAGTGTACATATAATGAAAATTGTTTGACAGTTAATACGAATGGGCTTCAGGAAATTTTAGGTGTGGGAAGAAGTACTGCTGTAGATATTGGTGCATCAGCAGGTGCCAAAATTTATGTCGGGAGACGTGTTTTATGGAATGTAGCAAAGATCAGAAAATATCTGGATGAGATTTCTGAGTAAGGTGGTGATTCTATGGGAGTATATGAAAACCTGCTTCCGGGTAAAGAAAATGCACTGACACCGGAGTACCTTACTGTAAAATGTCACTTTTCCAGTGTCCGAATGCTTCAAAAACAGATCGAAGCAGAACGTAAGGCTGGCAAAGTAAACACCGCACCGCCTGGAGGATATTATCTTCCGGCAGCAGGAGACACAATGGAAATCCGAAAATTTATTCGTACTTTAGAGAATAGAGGTGAAAATACATTGAAAACTCTGGAAAGTGCAAGAGAGTTGTTGAAGGAATTGGAGGAACGGTAATGTGGCAAATCCGCAGATTGAAAATGGTTATACAGCAGTAGCAAATGAAATATTGGATAATCTTTATAAATTTTCACTTAATGGGACAGAATTAAAAGTTATTAGTTGTATCTTCCGCTATACATTTGGATTTCATAGAAAATCACATAAACTGTCAGCATCTTTTATAGCCAGATGGGGGAATTGTGATTTAAGAGCCGTAAAGAGAGCATTAAAGAAACTTCAGCAAGACAGAATTATTATTTGTATCAATTCTGAACAGAGAGGTGTTACCGCAGAATTAATGTTTAACAAGAATTATGAACAATGGTGTACTGGTGGCGAAAATGTCACTGGTGGTCAAAATGTCACTGGTGGTCAAAATGTCACTGGTGGTCAAAATGTCACTGGGGTAGTGGTCAAAATGTCACCGGAACCGGTGGTCAAAATGACACACAAGAAAATAAAAAAAGAAAATAAAAATATAAATAAAAAATATTATGATGATTTCTTCGAAAAAGTCTGGAGAACATATCCACGGAAGCTGGGGAAATCGGCCGTGACACAAAAGGCTAAAAAGGAATTGTATGAAGCAGGAGAAGAGGTTGTTCTTGGAGCTGTTAATTCATACATAGCGGAGATACAGGAAAATGGAACAGCAGAAAGATATATCATGTATGGATCCACATTTTTTAATAGTAGATGGCGTGACTATGTCAAAGAACCAGAGCCGCGTGTTGAGGTTACAGCGGAAGAACCGGAAGAGAAGCCTATTGATTTATGGAGTGAGGGATAATGGAGTATTATGAATTCAAGAAAGAAGATGCTTATGAATTTGTCAGAGTCTCTGGAATCCAATCTAAACAGAGGGGGGATGAACTTCAGCTTCTGTTCTGCCCGTATTGCAGAGGCGGCAAAAATGGAGACAAAGGGACATTTTCTATTAGCTTGGTTACCGGACAGTTTAAATGTCTCAGGTCCTCCTGTTCTGTTTCGGGGAATATAGTTACGCTTGCCAGAGACTTTGATTATTTCAGTTTAGGAAAAGACATAGATGCGTATTACCGAACTGGAAAACAGAAAAGATTTCGGCAGTTTAAGAAGATGGAGCCTATAAAGCCTAAGCCGGAAGCTGTTGCATATCTGGAAAGCCGAAAGATCACTGCTGCCACTGCTGAAAAATATCAGATTACGGCTCAAAGTAAACATAAAAATATTGTGGTATTTCCTTTCTTGGATGAAAAAGGAAATATGCCCTTTATAAAATACCGGAAAACAGACTTTAACCCGGCAGTGGACAAGGGAAAAGAGTGGTGTGAAGCAAACTGCAAACCTATCTTGTTTGGAATGTACCAGTGTAATCTGGACAATAAAACCCTGGTTCTGACGGAGGGGCAAATTGATAGTTTATCAGTCGCGGAATCTGGAATTGAAAATGCGGTTTCTGTTCCGTTTGGAAAAAATGGTTTTACTTGGATCCCTTATTGTTGGGAATGGATGCAGAACTTTGATACGTTAATTGTGTTCGGGGATTGTGAAAATGGGACAATCACTCTTTTAGATGAAATGCGAAAACGGTTCGAGGGAACTGTTAAAGCAGTTAGGCAGCAGGATTATAAAGGGTGCAAAGATGCTAATGAATTGTTACAGAAATACGGAAAAGAAGCAGTGAAGCAGGCTGTAAATAACGCGGAAAGGGTGGCAATTGACCGAGTAAAGGAAATCGCAGATATCGAGGTTGTGGATTTATTTTCGCTTCCGAAGGTATCAACAGGAATTAAAGGAATTGATAAGGTTCTCTCAGGTGGAATTTATTTAGGACAAACAGTAATCTTAACAGGTAAAAGAGGTGATGGTAAAAGTACACTTGGTTCTCAGATATTAGCAAACGCACTTAACGATGGAAAAGCTGTTTTTGCATATTCTGGGGAGCTGCCGGATTATTTCTTTAAGCGTTGGTTGGACTTTCAGATTGCAGGCCAGCAGAACGTAATTGATCGCGCAGGAGAGGCCGGATCGGTAAATTATTTTATTCCGGACAGCAAGGTTCACAAAATCTCTGAATGGTATCGGGGACGAGCTTATCTGTTTGATAACCAGTCGACGGAAGACAATGAATTGGAGTACTTGCTGTCAACTATAGAAAAGGCAATACAACAGTACGGAATCCAACTGGTGTTACTGGATAACTTAATGACCGCTCTTGATATTGGTTTGGATATAGACTTATACAGGGCTCAAAGCAAGTTTGTTGATAAGCTGGTTAAGATTTCAAAAAACTATAACGTGGCCGTAATTTTGGTTGTACATCCCCGTAAAAATAGTTTAGGCGCAGATGATAATGATGTTGTCAGCGGAAGTTCAGATATTACAAACAAAGTTGACGTCGTGATGACCTATAAGCGGGACAAGACCTTACCCGATGATGAACGTCTTTTGACAATTTCAAAGAACCGTTTAACCGGTAAGCTTGCGATAGGAGCAAAAGCTATCAAGCTTTATTTTGACGAAGCATCAAAGCGAATAAGCGATGATCAGGATAATTTCAGGAAGCCTTATGGTTGGGAAGCAGATTCAAATGGCTTTATGCCAGTTGCAGATATGGAGCAAATGGAAATTCCGTTTGATTGAAAATATATTTTATAGGCGAATTACCGCCAGAAAGGATAATAAACATGAAAATTTTAATTCAGAATTTATGCGAGGTTGTTGAGTTCAATTCTGAAAGAATGACAATATTACTGGAGCTTTATAACGAACCTTCATCAAGGGCGGCAATCATTTATGGTGGGTTCTTGTCGAAGTCTTTTAAGATTGTGGGTGTATATAAAAATGAGAAACGTGCAAAGGAAGTTGCTGAGGATATGCTTAAAAAGAACGAAAATGGAGAAAAAGTATACATTATGCCGGAGGAGTAATCAGTGGACGGTAAAGAAGAATTAAAGCAGATATATGACATCTTCACGGACTGCTGGAGGTTATACAAAAAGCTGTATCCTCCGGGCAGACCTGAAGACGATGTATACTGGCAGGGAGTGGTGAAAGAGATAGAAGTATTACGGAAGAATCATCATCATTCCCGGTTGTGTGAGGACCTTCTTTTAGCAGTAGCAAAAGATCTGGAAAACAAAGCCAAAAGAAATAATCCGGTTGCCAGTATAAAAAAGTAATAATATGGGATTATTGCCATTAAAGATCATATCACGATATGGAAAATGGTGCAAACTGTGGTAAACATGTACCACAACTGTGGTCAGCTTTGATGGTAAAATATATATAACAGGTAATATTTCATTGTTGCGGAGGTGATTTTGGTGGTAGTTATTGGTCTTTTGTTATTTGTGATTGTGTGTGAGCTGGCAGCGATTTATGACAGACAGAACGGAGGTAAGTGACATGGGAAGAAAGAAACAGATTTCAGATCAGAGGCGTTTATACACGGAAAGAATGAGGTTGCAGAAGGGGGTATTTAGTTCTCTGGCTAATGCGGCTGGACATATCGGAGAGCTTTATGCGGATTTCGTTCAAAGTGATGAGGTACGTAATTCCATGAAAGCTACAGCGGATAAAGCAATTGAATGCATGGATAATATCAAAGAACTTAACGAGCTGGAAGAACAGCTGAAAGCAGAAGAGCAGGAAAGCGAGGATGAGGATTAATGGAGAAAGTAGTAGTTCAGACCGGTGCGAAGACATACCAGATTAGTGATCAAGACGGAAATGATCTGGGCGTGTTCAGATTTATTCCTTCAGATGCAGGTATTTTAAAGAGGTATAAAGAGGCAGCAGCGTTTTTTACTGGAATCAATGACAAAATCAAGGACAAAGACTTCGAGGAAATTCTTCCAGATCTGGAAAAGGAAGCCGGGGAGAAGATTGATCTGTTGTTTGGTGCTCCTGTATCAGAGAGCTTCTTCAAGATTACCAGTCCGTTTACAGTCCTGGAAAGCGGAGAGACCTTTGCAGAGCAGATTATCACTGTAATTGGTGGAATCATCGAAAAAGAGCTGGATGCAAGGGAAAAGGCGCAGCAGAAAAGGATAAAAAAGTATACTGACAAATACGCAAAGAAAGAAGTAGCCGAAGCGTAGCTACATAACAGGGCTGTCCTGGTAACGGGATGGTCCTGAGTATATAACGGCATTGGAAACAGGATTCAGTGCCCGAACCTCAAATAGTTTGGAGGCAGATATAACATGGCAGATGGTTCAATTATCATTGATACCAGGATAGATACCGGCGGTGTGTCGAAAGGAATGAACGCTGTAAAGGCTGGAATGACCAGGATATCCGCGCAGGTATCGAAGATGGGCGATTCAGCAAAAAGTTCTTTCCAGAGGCAGATAACAGCGATAACGGACCTGTATCAGAACTACGAGAAGCAGGAACGTAAAGTATCAGAGCTAAAATCAAAGCTTGAAGAACTGAGCAAGGTCAGAATCGAGACAGAAGAATATAAAAAGCTCAAAGACGATATAAAAGCTCTGGAAGATGAGTTTGAAAAGGTTGAGACAAAACAGCGTGAATGGCTTGATATGGGCTTTTCAATAGACTCTGCGCCGCTTCAGGAACTTGACAAACAGATGGACGATATCTGGACGGATATTGACAGGCTACAGCGAAAACAAAAAGAGATGCAGACGACCGGAAGGGCCTATGTGGATCCTACATCGACAGATGCGTATAAAAGCACAGCTGAGAAGTACAATGTGGAATCGCAGAAGCTGGAGCACATAAATGGAAGGCTGTACTCTTCATACAATAAACTGAAGAATAAGGTTGAGGAATACCGGCAGAAAAATAGCCGACTTGTGCAGGTAATGCAGAATTTGCAGAAAGCTGCTGCCCGTGTAGGTATGGTTGTGAAGAATATGGGTTCCGCATTAAGAAGTGCTGGTTCTGCTATCAAGAGCATGGTTTCAGCGATGAAAAAGGCTGTAGAAAACATGTTTAATATGAACAAGCAGACGGACCGGTCGAGAATGAGCCTTTCCCGGATGCTGGGAATGTCGTTGTTGTTTTCAGGGGTATCCCGGGTGATAAGCGCTGTCAGTGATGGTGTAAAAAGTGGATTTGAAAATCTGGCACAGTATTCTAACAGTACCAATTCAGCAATATCGTCTTTGATGTCCAGTATGACGAGGCTGAAGAACTCGTTTGCTACAGCATTTGCACCTGTCCTCACGGTGGTAGCTCCGATCATGTCAAGATTTATTGATATGATATCACGTGCAATTACTTATGTGGGAATGTTTGCAGCAGCATTAACCGGACAGGATACTTTTGTAAAAGCCGTTGGAGTGCAGGAAGATTATGCGGCAGGACTGGAAAAGACTTCAAAAAATACGAATCAGGCAGCTAAAAATACCAAGAAGGCCAATAAAGAAACAGAAGGATATCTTTCTGCTCTTGATGAGATCCAACGGTATACATCGAATAAAAATGATGATTCGGCAGCAGATGGAAATGGCATAGGAGATACCGGAGGGTATGCAGCGCCTACACCGGCACAGATGTTTAAGAAGGTTCCTGTTGCTGATTCGATCAAAGGAATTGCGGATAAGATTAAGAAATTAATCAAATCGGAAGACTGGGAAGGCCTTGGGAAATATATTGCCAGTGGAATAAATAAGGGGCTTAAGAAAGTCTATGAAGCAATCAGCTGGAAAAAGGTCGGTCCAAAGATAACAAAATTCTGTGATGCTTTTACCCGAACATTTAACAGCCTGGTTGATAATGTAGACTGGAAATTATTGGGACGGACTGTCGGCACGGGAATCAATACGATTGTCAATACCTTAAACCTGCTGATAACAGGAATAGGCTGGAAAAATCTGGGAAAGAAATTCGCAGAAGGAATTACCGGACTAGTAAAAGAAGTCAACTGGAATAATCTGGGGCAGCTCATAGCAAATCGGTTTATGATTACCTGGGATATCTTTAATGGAATGGTACATAACCTGCCATTTTCAGAAATCGGAAAAGCGATAGCGGATGGTCTTAATGGAATCTGTTCAAGGATTTCCTTCCGTGAGATAGCGGATACGCTAGCAACTGGCCTGAATGGAGCATTTACCACATTGTACAGCTTTACCCGGCGATTTGACTGGACAGGTCTGGTAAATAACATTGCCGGAGGAATTAATACCTTTATTTCAGAGTTCGACTGGAAGAATAATGGGCGCAAACTGGAAGCTTTCCTGAATAGCTTATGCAGTTCACTGGTTGATATGGCAGAAAAAACAGACTGGGAGGCTTTGGGCCAGGGGATTGGTGAAATGCTGGGGCAGATCAACTGGGTGAAGCATCTGAAACAGGTAATAACTGCGATTACCCGGACACTGGGTGGTTTGTTCGATGGTTTGGAAGCAAGCGGAACCGCAGGGAAAATAGCCGCTTTTTTGGGTAAGGCGTTTATCGCGGTAAAGATTGCGGATATAACGGGCATTGGAAACCTGGTAAAATTCCTTGTTACCACTATTGGAAAGAAGCTGATTACAGAGGAATCAGTACAGGCATTAGCGGGAAATATTTCTAATCTGACCAATGGTGCACTTGCTGGATCTACATCCGGCATTGCTACATTTGCATCTTCTTTGGGCTCTTTAGTTGGGACTGCCGGTGCAATTACACTGGTCACTGCCGGAACGGTTATGCTTACGAAGAAAATTGCTGAGTTAGTAGAAACTGCGCAGGGCGGAAACGGAATTTTAACTCAGACAGGTGGATACTTACATGATTATGCTGGCAAGATGGGCGAAGCTCATGCAATTACGAACAAACAGGTAGAAGAACTGTGGGCTTTAGTAGAAGCAGATGAGACTGCCGGTAAGTCAAACAGTGAGATGTATGGCGGCATGGTTCAGAAATTGGGTGAATATGGCGTATCGGCTGAGAAAGCAACGCAGATCCTTGAGCAATATGGAGCGCAAGCCGGAGTGTCAAGTGCATTTGTTGAAGAAATGACAGGTAAGGTGCAAGCTCTGAGAAAAGGTTTTTCTGAAAGCTCTTCCACAATAGATACATCTTCAATAACTGTGAAAGAATCAATAAAAGGAATCAGAAGTGTGCTATATGATCTCAGTGTATCTTCTAGTGAGTATGCAGGAACATACAGAGGTGTTTTAGAAGTATTTAATAATACAAGCGGATCAGCAGCCAATGCGCAGGATGCTTTTAATATTGTCTATAATGCCTTGAAAGAAGCAGGAGTCCCATTGGATGAGCTGAATAAAAAACTGGCACAGGAGTTTCCTTCCGCAGCTCAGACGACAAAAAGCAGTGTTGATTCTAGTATTGTTGAGGCTCAGAAGACAATAAGCAGTTCAACTGGAAAAATGAAAACGGATGCGGAGACTAATCTTGCAGGAGTAAAGAATGCAGCAGAGGATGCTTCTGGAGGTGTGAATACAACCACAGTGACAAACTGGGGGAATTCGGCATCAGAAGTAAAGAAAAATCTGGATAAAATGAAGCAGACTGCCAATTTAAAGCTTGGCGAGATGCAGAAGACTGTGGAGAGCCATTTTTCAGGTCAGTATAACACAATGACTAAGAAATGGGAAAAAGCTTGTGAGAGAATTGCTCAGTTGATAACTCAGATGGTGCGTAGTACAAAGGATAGTTTAAACGGACTTGCCAGAAATATGAATACGATTGGAAATGAGATGAGCAATAATCTGATTAATGGGATTTCCGGGGCAGTAACAGGAATCGCAGGGATTCTGAATGAAGTAGTTAGTAAGGTTAACAGCACAATCGGCAATGTTAATTCTTCTCTTTCCGGTATTGAGAAGGCATTTACATTTTCTTACGATGTTACAACCCCTGATGGGAAGCGGAGATGGGGTAAATACTCAATGAATTTACCAAGAGTCAATACGGTTCCATATCTGGCAAAAGGCGCAGTCATTCCACCAAGAAGCGAGTTCCTTGCGGTCTTAGGAGACCAGAAGCAGGGTAATAACATCGAGACACCGGAAGCTCTACTCAGAAAGATCGTCCGCGAAGAAACAGCAGGACGGCAGACGGGCGGCGGAAGCTACCGATTTACAGCTCAGATCAACCGCAGGACACTGTTTGACGAGATGATGAAAGAAGCGCAGATGAGACGAGATACAAGCGGCAGAAACCCGTTTGAGATGGCATAGAATAATTCCCTGTCATGCAGAAAGTGTGGCAGGGGGAAATACAGGGAGGATTCAATGCTTACAAGAGAAGCGACTTATGAAGATTATGGATTTTCAGAAGATGAAGATAAGAGATTGGGTGAATTTTGCAAGAATCTTGAGATGCGGGACAAGATATTGCTGTTGCAGTGTGCAGCGGAGGTGTATCCAAACATTGTTGACGAATTATACTGCTGTATCGTAATTGGAATGAGCTATGACAAGATGAACAAAAAGAAGTTTGTTGCGCTTGATCGTAAAGATTTTTATGCGTACCGGAAGAAAACACTGGCTGTGTTCCGGGCGGCATTACAGGCATGTAATAGATATCCGTTTTAAAGGTTAGAGTACGGCTACTGATACGGAAGTGCCAGCGCAGATCAGAGTGAATTACGAATGTGGGTTGTATGTTCAATTTACAATGAGCCTGTGCATAGAATGGTTGTTCCTGTTTGTCCGTGATGATCCCCGGTATTCTCCGCCACAACAGAAGTCATGGTATACAAAGAATGTTGAAGAATGTCCAGAAATAACAGCCATGTTGGAGAGTGAACAGAGATTTGAAATTATTGGAACATTGCGAAGAATGCCTCAGAATTTCCTTTTTAAGGGATTGCCTGATGATATTAAAGATGATTACAAATTGATGGATTTTTAGACAAAAAATGTCGGGAGTATGGGGATTCGTTGACACGATTACGCGCGCAAAGGAGTTTTGTAACACGATTACGCGCGCGAAAATATTCGGAGATTTCGGAGACCCTAAAAAATATCTTACACCTTAAAATGCAGGGGATGATTTCGAAACGAACCCCGAGCGAACTCCGAGAAATGACCTTTTAGGCATCATCGAACCAAGAGCGAACCGTGAGAAATCAAACAACAGACGAACAAAACAAAAAGGAGATTTTTATGAATGGATGTAACGAAAATGCAATTGAATTTATGACCAATGGTACCAAAGCAACATTGACATTCTCTCAGGGCCGGTATAAATCTGTAATCCGCAAGCTGGCAGAGAAACATCCTGATGATTGTCAGATTATTGCGGATAATGAGGACGGAAGTATTTGTGCTCATGTTCCGGTAGCTTGGATACGGATTTCACCACCGAAACAGTATACAGAGGAACAGCGTCAGCAGATGGGAGAACGGATGAGACGTAATGTGTCTGAAAATAAAGGAGTACAGGAATAAAACAGAGTAAAAATCAATTGTAATGCAACTAAGGTAAAGTTGTAAGGGTAAGGGAATAAAAAGGCTAAATGAGCCGATAAAATAGAGAGAAGAGATGATGCCGGTATTTAATAAAAATCCTGCTGCCGAACCTACGGCCCAATAAAAGACCTATTATGAGAAATACGGTCATTTACGGTCATGCGTTATTACTGATTTTTACGGTATTGGTCTGATTGAAGCAGTGAGGAAGCAGTGAAAAGTTATAAAAAGGGGCATCCATTATTTTGAGGATCCCTGTTATTGATAATGAAGCCGCAGGAAAGCCGCACAAAGCCGTGACGAACCCGTGAGAAATGGAATTAAAGCGGTGAGGAAGCGGTGAGAAACAGCATTATGTTGGAAAAAGATTGCATTTCCGCATATATAGCCGAAAAGCAATAACATATTTACTCATGGTTGTTGAGAAATGTTGAGATTTTTTATATGTAGCCCCATAACAGTACAGTTATTTCCGAAATAGAACTTGAAAAAACTTGAAGCATTGGTTTATATAGCTCTGAAAATAATTGCAGAGCGGAAAGGAGCGTTGTTATAGACGATTTAGTATATCTTAAAAATGAACAGGCAGTATGTGATAGTTTACAGGTAGCGGAGAAATTTGGAAAAAGGCATTCAGATGTCATTAGAGCAATAGAGAATTTATTGGCAAATGACTCAACGCAAAATTGCGTTCAGTGCATCAAGCCATCTAAGTATAAAGATGCTTCCGGAAAATATAATAAAAAGTATTTGTTGAATAAAGATGGCTTTGTGTTCCTGGCATTTGGTTTTACTGGAAAAGAAGCGGATGCCTGGAAATGGAAGTATATTGATGCGTTCAACCGGATGGAAAGACTTGTTTATGAAAAGAATACTGCTGCTTATCAGATAGCAGATCAGGAAGAGAGAGCCACCAGAAGAGCAGAGACGGATGTTATCAAGGAATTTGTGGAATATGCCAGAGCGCAGGGAAGCACTCACGCAGATCACTATTACAGCAATTATACCAGACTGGCATATAAGAGTGTAGGAATCACTGACAAGACAACTGCTGCCGGAAGTCAGTTAGATGACCTGGCGCTGGTGGAACATTTGATAACGCATACTTTAAGAACTGGCATGGCGGCAGGACGTAATTACAAAGATATTTACCAGGACTGCAAGAATCGACTGGAAGCTATGCGGTATTTACAGTGTACAGCATGAAATGTTTTATTTGTTCAGAGTACAGGCATAAAACAAGGCGAAAATGGATGGAAACAGTGCGAGGGTATATTTGTATAGGGTAAGGTAGAATAAAGAAAATAGACGATTATTACAAAGCAATGAACAGTGTGGAAAGCACAAAGGAAATGCTGAGAAGGATCCCAATAAATTGAATAGGCGAAGCGGCAGCAGATGAGAGTGTGGGCAAATGGAAATTGACAAATTCCTGAAGCTGGCATATAATATACTTATCAAGACAGCCAGTAAGGGAAGTCAAGGTTCCCCGTCCTGGCAAGATATATGTTTAAGACGTAGCCGCCTATTCTTTACCAGAGAGCAGGGCGGCTATTTCTTATGTGTGTATGTAAGGATAGATACAATTAAGCTGGCTGTCGTCAGAATGATCATAAAAATCTCATAATCGCTCATAAGCATTCCCTCCTGTCAAGGCTCAGGATCAGGGAACCACAGCCGCTCTACTGGCTGCCTGGATAAATATACTATATTTGATTTCTATTCTGGGCTTCCTTAATTCTTTGCTGTATTAATTGAACGTTTAAGTCATCCCAATAATTGATGTATACAAGAGTTATATGATTTTCAATGCTGAGTTTGAGCTTTTGCTTGTCGCGCCATTGTTGCTTTTCAAAGCTATCTTTTCCGCCGAAAAAATCAACAGGTTCAAAATGTTGTTTTCCCTGATATTCAAAAGCTAGATGAAGACTTGGAATAAAAACGTCATAACTCAATTGACTATTCCCTTGTTTTAAGAAATCGGCACGATATTGATAGTAAACAGGCTTTTTAGGAAACATTTGGGTTATTAATTGAAACATAAGTTGCTCTGATTTCCATTTATTTTCTGGAATTGAATATTCATGTAAATCAATATCTGCATACATTCCCTTTTCAATGGATTTTAATAATTCTACATCATTATAAGATTTCATGTATACAGTGAGCCAGCAAAATGACATTCCTTTTTCTTCGATACCGAGTTTTCCATTTCCTAAATTTTTCTTTCTCCATGAAGTATCAAAAGTACCATTCAAACGACTGGTTAAAACAGTATGCATATCGGAATTAAAAGTAAATAAATACTTTAATCCTGCCCAGGTGTTGAAGTGTTTTGGGTTAGAACATGTAACGCAGGCAAACAAGAGATCTGAACCAATGTCATATATTTTTTTTAAAGTTTGTTTCGCATTGGTATGACAAATTGCGATCCCATGATAAGGCCCTTCTTTAAGATCGAATAGTGCATAAGAATACGGAATTCCCTCCCATTTGTTGTATAAATCATTTATTTGTAGATTAGGAAACGCAGTATTAATTAGTTCATACTTACTTATGTGATATGGATTTGAATAGCCCAAAATACCATTAAATCCCCAGTAAGAGCACAAGGGGATTGTGCGAGTGTATTTTTTTATTCCGAAATCATAATGTCCAGCATCGAATATTTCTTCAACAACAAGTGAATTAGTAAATTCGATATTTATAGAAATATAAAGGATTAATGTATTTTCAATAATATATAACAATCCATAGTCCCAAACGTTAAAAACTTGATAATTACAATTTTCAAGAAGACTCTTTAATCCTAATATATACGATTCGAAAATTTGTTTGGTATTTGTATCAGGAATCGGCGTTACTATTTGGTATAATCCGCGCCTGATATCTTTATCTATCTCTGAAAAATTAACAGAATTGTTATAGTAATCGACTGATTTTCCGGAATTTACTATAGAAGACGGAACCAGAATATAAATAGGATCAGTATGCGGAATGCCCCATAATGGGAAATTAGTTTTTATAATTTGAGTATGAGAATATTTCATATTATTAATCGGTTACTTTATCCCCGTTAGGAAGAATAAACGAACTTTGATAGATACATCCTGCTGCTTCTGCTACTTTTTTGAGTTCTGCTGGAGTAAATCCCTCTCGCTTTAATTTTTGGTTAAATGCTTGAGGACTTGAACCATATAAGCGAGCAAGCTCAGATACACTTATACCGAGTTTGACACATAATATTTTGACCTGTTCTGAAACTGCCATAATAATTCACCTCTAATATTTGATGTTTAATATATAAATAAATTATAAACGATAATATTTAAAAAGACAACATTAAAGTGGAAAAAAGAAATAAAATTATTTAAACAAAACTATTGACATTATAAACAGAAATGTTTATACTATAATCAGCTCAAGGGAACAGACAACAGCCGGGAGAGCCGAAAGCCCCCAATACTTCAAGCCATATACCTGTGAGAATCGCAATAGGGCATATCAATAGTCAGGAAGATGCTTGAAGGGCTGAGGGACCTTGAAAAGCAAAGGAGGACAGCAATATGAAGTACAATCTCAGCAAGATCATGCTGAAAGCATGGAAGATTTACCGCAAGACAAAGGACATCCGCTTTGCAGAAGCTCTTCATAGAGCATGGTTATCTGCAAAGGCAGAAGAAATCAATGCAAAGAGAATCGAAGATGCGAAACATGCAGCAGGAATCACAGAGGAAACCAATACCTTTGCTAAGTGGAAAGAGCTTGGTTATAAGGTAAAGCATGGAGCATCAGCATTATTCGGATGTTCTCTGATCTGGGGAAGCAGAGGAGACGGGGCAACATACAAAGCCAGTTTCTTTGGAAAGTCTCAGGTAAAAGCAATTTAATAAAAAAGCCCTTACCAGAGCGGCAACTCTGATAAAGGCAAAGCAACCCGACAAACGATCAAAATTGAGGGGCTGTGCGTATTATAACATACTCATTCCCCTCAGACAACAAAAGAAAGGAACGAAAGTATGATATCAGTAATGGACGTTCTTGTAATTTTTTTGAGTGGATTTATATCTGCTAAAGTATGTGATTATGTACACGAGTTAGAACGAGAGGAGAATGAAGCATGAGTAAAGAAAAAACATTAAGAACATCAGAAGAAACAGAAGTGATGCAGGCCACAGGTATTCCGACACAGGAGGCAGACGGCGCAGGGGTGGTCATGGCAACAGAGATTATTGCGGATCTCGAGAAGCAGTTAAAAGAAGCAAAGGAAGAAGCTGATAATCTGGAAAAAGACTGGGAGTTTTGTTCACAGCAGAGATTAATTCTTGCAATGCAGACAGACATTATCGATTTTACGCTGAAAATCTTTGATTATAAATGCCTCAGCATGGCTTTAAGCTATGTAAAGGCAGTATACAATCAGCAGCCGCCGGAAGAAGAGGAAGAACAGGAGGGTGAAGAGTAATGAAAAGATGCACATTAACTCAGATCCCTTGCAGGGAAGCAATCATGGAAGTTGTTCAGAACAACAAAAACAGAAGATCATTGCAGCACACCTATGAACTGGCAGAGCTCTTTCGGATAGCTTGTTCCGGTAATGAAGCTTTTATGGAATTATCAGAGGAAGATCAGGAGCGTTTCTGGCTGATTACAGATACTTTAATGATGAACGATTTGGAAGACCTTAAGAGAGTACATAACCTTGCCAATTATCTGATGGTAAAGCGGATAAAGGACAATGCAAAAGTGGCGGAGGCATAACATGGACTACAAAAAGAAAATCATAGAGCTGTTAGAGAAAGCGGATCATGACCAAACATATACAATCTTCAGATTTGTTTGTAGCTTTCTGGGAATTAAATAAGACAATCAGGGGCGGCGGACTGCTGCCCTATTGCCAATAGAAAGACAGGTGATATAATGGCAAGAATACCATCAGGAATGCGAAAAAAAGAAAATGGTTTATTCGAAAAGCGTTTTACCGTGGAGGGCAAGAGATACAGTGCCTATGGTCGTAGCACAAAGGAATGTGCAGAGAATGAGCTCAGGATCCGTGAGGAAATTAAGGCAGGTCTGTATAATTCCAACAAAAATATAACACTGGACGCATATTTTGATGAATGGGAGAAGTCCCGGAGAGGAACGATCAAGGACAGCAGCATTAAAATAAACCGGTCGAAGTACAATAACCATATCAGACCAGTACTGGGAAAAATTAAGGTTCAAAAAATAGAAAAGCGTGCAGTGGTGAAATTGCAGCAGGATTTATCAAAGAAGCTGAGTGCATCCATGACTAATGGTGTTATAGTGCTGCTGAAAACGGTGTTGAACGCGGCTGTTGATGATGAAATCCTTATGAAGAATCCTGCTGCCAGTGTGAAACCATTAAGGAAGGATGACCGGCCGAAAGCGAGTGAGACTATTCACAGAGCATTAACCAGAGAAGAGCAGCAGGCGTTTATGCAAGAAGCCAAGACGGAATGGTTATATGAGTTTTTCTGTTTTTCCTTGTGTACGGGAATGAGACTTAATGAGATCACGGCTTTAAAGTGGCAGGATATAGATTATATCAACAATGTGGTCCGGGTAAACAAGACCGTGAGCTGGAAAGAGGGCGGCGGTATTGAGGAGACTTTGCCAAAATCAGATACCAGTAATCGCGATATTCCTATGAATGACACAATAAAAAAAATCTTGCAGATGCAGAAAACCAAAATGTCCATGGTTTACGGGGAAATCCATGCGAGAAAGATGGATAGTAATATCTTTATCGGGAGTAATGGAGCTAAGGCAATAGCATCATCCACGGTATCATCTGCTATAGATAACGTTTTAAAGCGGCTCCGGCAGCAGGGTATAGAAATCGAGAGGTTTACGCACCATGCTTTCAGAGATACCTTCGCAACACGGTACGTAGAAGAGGGCGGAAACATGCAGACGCTACAGAAAATCTTAGGACATAGCAGCCTGGCCATGACTGCGGACTTATATGCTCATGTTCTTCCGAATACAAAGCAACAGGAAATGCAGCAGATAGAGAATGGATTTATCGGGGTGGCAGTTTTATGACTGCTGCTCCTTTTTTAGAATAAAATGAGCGGATTGGGGTAATAATTGGGGTAAAACGCTGATTGCTTTCGTAAGAATGGCTTAAAATCAAGGTTTTTTGTAGTTTCTTAATAAAATTTATAAATTTATTAGAAATTGTACAAATTTCTCTCACATTTATCCTGTATGATATAAACATCTTAAGAGAACAGAAGCTCTTAAGAAAAACTCTTTCCTTTCCCTAAAATATGTATGAAGATAAACCACCGTTCCATTGGCAAGACAGAGCCGACAGGACGGTGGTTTTGCATTGCAGAAAAAAACTGCCGAATGACAGAGGAGATAAAGATTTCCAATGTTTATCGGCAGCGTTTTTTGTTGTCTGAGATTTATTGGATATACAGCTTCAGGTACAGCTACGGCCTGCGATAGCGGTTAAAGCAGGAATATATTTCCTGGATCCTGGGCATGGCATAACCGCATGGAATATAAGAGCCTTCCGAGAAGAAGGACAATCCCTGCCTTTTCAGCTGAGTATCCAGATAAGTGATGATCTCCGGCAGAGTACGTTTTCCGTCAATAAGATGTTCGCAGGCATATTTCAGAAGCAACGCCAGGGATGCAGTTTGCTCGGAGTCGATCAGCTGCTCCACATAGCGGAGATCCACTTCGGTTTTTCCAAGAGAAAAGCCATCTTTGCCGTGAACCTTGGTTTTCGGTCTTTCCGGCTGTCCGGGACGGCTGTGGCGGGATGGAGCCACTTTGGTCCTGGTCATGATGCGATGGCTTTCCGGAAGGCGGAATGCAGGGGCCTCAATGTCTGAGAGAGGATATTCCTGACAGAGCTTTTTGGTGACTGCTGTGATGTCCACCGGATGATAATTATCCATCTGGATCACAGTATCCGCAATATGGAAAAAAGCTCCGGAGCTTCCGGCAACCAGGATAGTGGAGATCTCTGCCTTTTCATAGAGATCCCGGGCACGTTCCAGAAATGGAGTGATGGGCTCTTTTTCCCGGCAGATCACCCGCTGCATGAAGGAATCACGGACCATAAAGTTGGTGGCAGAGGTATCCTCGTCAAGGAGAAAGACTTTACTTCCGGCCTCCATACTTTCCACGATACCGGCAGCCTGTGAAGTGCTGCCGCTGGCATCCTCTGTAGAAAAGCAGAGGGTGTCTTTTTTATTTGGAAGATCGTTGATAAAAAGAGAAATGTCCACATCTTTGATAAAACGGCCGTCCTCAGAGCGAAGCTTCTGAGCAGAAGGATCGGTAATGACATACTCCCGGCCATCGCCGGAAATGTGATCGTAAATTCCCAGCTCCAGTGCGTTAAGTAAGGTGGATTTGCCATGGTAGCCGCCACCTACGATCAAGGTGATGCCACAGGGAATGCCCATGCCTGTTATGGTTCCTCTGTGGGGCAGCTCCATGGAAACCCTCAGGCTTTCCGGAGAAACAAAAGGAACAGAGTTTTTCATCGGGCGTGAAGAGATGCCGCTTTCCCTGGGGAGGATAGCGCCGTCACTGACAAAGGCAGCCAGAGAACGTTTTTTCAGCTCCTGACGGATAAATGCCTGATCTTCGGCAAGGCAGATGGCTTTTCTCAGCGCTTCCGGGTCAAGATTCCGGTAAAAAAATGCCTTGTGAATACAGACCGGAAGAAAATCGAAGAGGATTTTTTCCAGTTCGGGGGAATTGATGGTTCTGCCATTGGCCGGGAAACCGATGAAGAAACGGGCAGTGATGCCTTTTTCCGTTATTTCACAGGCGGTACGTGCAAGAACCTCCTGACCACAGTGGCTTACTGAGATCAGGCCGCTTTTTCCGGAGCCCTTTGCACGGAAGGTATAACGGTTTACCTGCTGTTCAAACTGGCGGTTCAGAAAGTCTCCCAGTGTGATGCGGGTCAGGGAATCCTTATAATATTCTGCCGGAAATCCGGTGTCTCGGTGGGAAAGCTTCACACTGATGTGAGAGGGAGAGGCAAAAGGATCCCCCTGCACGTGGTCAATGGACAAAATATAACGGTCAAACTGGTATGCACCCCGCAGAGACTTGTATGCAGGATAGCTTTTGCGGTTGATGCTGTGAAGAAGCTCTTTTAGCTGAGCAGATGCTTGCATGTTGTTTCCTCCTTTGCCCTGTTGAAGCATACAGGTAAAGTCTACGGTGAAACAGAAAGCTTTCCGTGTGTGAGATACCTGAAAATTTTGGATACAGGGCCAATTCTTAAGAACTACTATAACGAATCATAAAGATTTTGTAAAGAATGGGAATTGCGGTGGAAATTCGTAAATGTTTGACCTATAATAGTAGACAGATTGCAGATAATATGATGAGAAACGGCAGCTGCCGGAAGCTATAAAGAAAGGTGGACCACTAAAATGGAAAGAAGAAATGCGTGGCTTTCTTATAAGGAAGCAGAAGAGACAGAAATGGAGAAGCTTGCGAAGGCTTACAGAGAATTTTTGGATAAAGGAAAAACGGAACGGGAATGTGTTGCAGAAATCGTGAAGGAAGCAGAGGCTGCCGGATATGAGTCTCTTGAGTCGAAACTTGAAAAAGGCGAGAAGATCAAGGCAGGTGACAAGGTTTATGCGGTAGGGATGAAGAAGATCGTTGCTCTGTTTCATGTAGGAACGGAAGAGCTTTCCGGAGGTATGAGCATTCTCTGTGCACATATCGACTCTCCGCGACTGGATGTCAAGCAGAATCCTCTGTATGAGGATACGGATCTGGCTTATCTGGATACCCATTATTATGGTGGTGTAAAGAAATACCAGTGGGTGACACTGCCTCTTGCCATGCATGGTGTTGTTGCAAAAAAGGACGGAAGCATTGTGGAGATCAGCATTGGTGAGGATGCGGAAGATCCGGTACTTTACATCACAGATCTTCTGATCCATCTTTCCGGAAAACAGCTCCAGAAAAAGGCAGCAGAGGTTATTGAGGGTGAGATGCTGGATATCCTGATCGGCAGCAGACCTCTTGCAGAGCTTTCGGATGATTCCAAAAAGGATGCGGTAAAACAGAATGTGCTGAAGATTTTAAATGAGAAGTATGGTATTGAGGAAGAGGACTTTCTTTCAGCAGAGCTGGAGATCGTTCCGGCAGGAAAGGCAAGAGACTGTGGATTTGACCGCAGCATGATCGCAGCATATGGACAGGATGACCGTGTATGCGCTTACACATCCCTTGCGGCAATGCTGGAGATGGAGGAGACACCGAAGCGTACCGGCTGCTGTCTCCTTGTAGATAAGGAAGAGATCGGAAGCGTTGGTGCCACAGGCATGCAGTCCAGATTTTTTGAGAACAGTGTGGCAGAGCTTCTGGACGGAATGGGCTGCTATTCCGGGCTTGCATTAAGAAGAGCTCTCCGTAATTCCAGCATGCTTTCTTCCGATGTAAGTGCCGGCTATGATCCGGCCTATGGTGAGGCTTTTGAGAAAAAGAATGCAGCATATCTTGGACGTGGTATCGTTCTTAACAAGTTCACCGGAGCAAGAGGAAAATCCGGTTCCAACGATGCCAATGCAGAGTACGTTGCAAGAGTTCGCAGGATTTTTGATGATCACAATGTTGCTTTCCAGACAGCAGAGCTTGGAAAGGTTGATTTTGGCGGAGGCGGAACCATCGCTTATATTGCGGCACTTTACGGAATGGAGGTTATCGACAGTGGCGTGGCAGTGCTGAGTATGCATGCTCCGTGGGAGGTTACCAGCAAGGCAGATGTATATGAGGCATACAAGGCATATAAGGCGTTTTTACTTGATGCATAAACAGATGTATAAATGTGTGTCAGTTCTGAAGACATTCAGGTAATCTTTTCGTTACAGATCAATGAGCGGGGGTTTCCCGGAAATGACAGAGCAGTCTGCCTGCTGCTGTTTTGGCTTGGAGCGTTCCGACGAGAAACAGCAGTATCCCCTGCAGACTTCGCTCTGTATTTTTAACCTGATCAGGGAAGCTCTCTGTTTCAATGGCAAAAAGCAATAAGCAGAGGAGAGGCTTGCCTGGGACTGATTTACTTTACAAGGAGTAATTTTATTATGGAAGATGCATTGGTACGGGTAGTAGATCTGTGCAAGGTTTACAATCCCGGAGAAAATGAGGTGCGGGCGCTGGATCATGTGAACCTGGAGATCCATAAGGGGGAATTTGTGGCTATTATCGGACAGTCCGGTTCCGGAAAATCCACCTTTATGAACATGCTGGGCTGTCTGGATGTCCCCACCTCCGGGAAATATTATCTGAATGGAACAGATGTATCCACAATGAAGGATAATGATCTCTCGGTGGTACGAAATAAGGAGATTGGTTTTATCTTTCAGGGCTTTAATCTGATCGCAAATCTTACGGCGCTGGAAAACGTGGAACTTCCTCTGATCTATCGTGGGATCGACCGGAAAACAAGAAGAAAGCTTGCTGTGGAATCTCTTAAAAAAGTCGGACTTGAGAAACGTATGGATCATAAGCCAAACGAAATGTCAGGGGGACAGCAGCAGCGTGTGGCTATTGCCAGAGCTATCGCAGCCAGGCCGCCGGTGATCCTGGCAGATGAACCAACGGGAAATCTGGACTCTGCATCCAGCAGGGAAATTATGGAAATCCTGAAGGGAATGCACAGATCAGGAGAAACCTTGATCCTGATCACTCATGATAATGGGATCGCGGCTCAGGCCAGACGTGTGGTCCGGATCATGGATGGAAAAATTGAATCAGATACGATCAATGAGGAATTTGTCGAGGAGGCTTAAGAATGAAAAAAGGGAAAAAGATTGTGATCGGTGTGGCAGCAGTAGCTGTTGTGGCAGGCGGTATTTATGCGGCATCAGGTGCAGGCCGCGGGGGATCACAGATTCCGCAGGTTGCTGTTACCAAAGCGGAGACAGGAGATGTGGAGGAGATCGTAGATGCAACCGGAACCGTTGTCAGTGATGAGCAGAAGACCTTTTATTCTCCTGTGAACGCACAGATCAAAAGCGTATCCTTCGCAGAAGGCGATACGGTTTCAAAGGGAACGAAGCTGATAGAGTTTGAAGTGAAGGATCTGGAGAGGGATAATCAGAAAGCAGAGCTGAATGTACAGTCCGGACAGTATGATTACAAAAATTCCATCAATAAATCCAATGAGGCTCAGCAGAAGCAGGACAGCGCAAAAGCAAAGGTTTCCAGTCTGGAACAGCAGGTAAGGGAGCAGCAGAATTATCTGGCTTCCCTGAGATCACAGCTGGCGTCTGTACAGGCTCAGGCTGCGGCAGATGCGCAGGCACAGGCCCAGGCGGTGACCCAGGCAAAGGCAGAGGCCCAGGCTGCCAGGGATGCAGAGACTCAGAGAGCGTATTCAGAAGCGCTGACTACATATCAGAATGAGACACTTCCGCAGTACCAAAAGGAGCTGGGACAGCTGAATTCCGATTATGTAACGGCACAGAATGCTTATAATCAGGCAGATACCAGGTATCAGATGGCTTTTGCACAGTGGCAGGCAGAGCAGAGCGATGAGAATGCCCAGGCGCTGGATGAAGCGGAAGCAGCAAGAAGTCAGGCAGAGATCACCTGCCAGGAAGCAAAGGAAGCTTATGAGGATAAGAAGGCCAGCCAGCCAAAAATGCCGGAGTATTCCGATTACAGCAGTAGTGCAGCCGGTGATTTTGTTACCGATGGAGCTTCAGAGGAAACACCGGGGCTGACAGATCATGCATCTGCGGATGCTTCTTCTGCAGGAAGTACAGTGGATACTTCTGCCATTGAGAATGCGATCGAACAGGCAACCTCTGATCTGGCGGATCTGCAGTCGGACCTTGCTTCCCAGAAATCCATTGCAGAGGCGGATTCTGCCAGCCTTACAGAAGAAGAGAAAGAAAAAATGCGTGTCAGCAACAATCTTACTGAGCTGGATGCAAAATCTGCGAAAGAGCTGGTAGAAGAAGGAAAGAAAGGCATTTCGGCGGATTTTAACGGCGTCATTTCCAAATCAGCAGTCCAGCAGGGCGCAGCGGCAACACAGGGAATGGAGCTTTTTACCCTGCAGAATACAGATAAGGTCAGCGTTGATATCAATGTGTCCAAGTATGACTACGATAAGGTAAAGGAAGGCCAGAATGCGGATATTACCATCGGCGACAGGAAATATACCGGCAAGGTGACTAAGATCAGTCACATTGCCACAACCAACGAAAAGGGCTCCACACTGATCTCTGCCACAGTGAGCATCGACAAGCCGGACAAGGATATTTTTCTGGGAGTAGATGTGAAGGTAAAGATCTATGCAGAAAAGGCAGAGGATGTGGTAACGCTTCCGGCAGGCGTGGTAAATATCGGCAAGGATGGTTCCTTCTGTTATGTGCTGAAGGATGGTGTGATCACGAAGCAGGATATCACAACAGGAATCAGTTCCGAGGACTCTGTTGAGATCACAGATGGCATTAAAGCCGGAGATGAGGTCATCGAGGATCTGGGCTCCCTGGAAGAGGGAATGAAGGCAGAGGCAGCAGCGGCAGACAGTGACAGTGCAGCAGAGACAGGGGAGACTGCCGATGAGTAATATTTATGAATATATCAAAATGGCGATCCATAATATCATGGCCAATAAGGGAAGATCCTTTCTCACCATGTTAGGGATCATTATCGGTATTGCATCAGTGATCGCCATTGTGTCCATCGGTGAGGGTACGAAGAATCAGATGAACAGTGAGATCAATGATATCGGCGGCGGCCAGATCGCTGTTTACTGCAGTGATGATGCCATAGCAGACCAGGTCTGGATCGAGTCGGAGGATATTGATGCAGTCCGGGAGCTGGATGGCGTGGAAGGTGTTAATGTTTCGGAGTCCTATACAGGCGAGACCGTAACCGGAAAGGGCGATTTTAATCTTACAGTGACCGGGGAGGCCCAGGATGCCAAGCTGGTGGATAATGCTTCTGTGAAGTACGGAAGCTATTTCGGGCAGAAGGAAGTCGAAGAGGGAAAAAACGTCTGTGTGATCTCCGATGCCGATGCGAAAAGGCTTTTCGGAACGGATGATGTAGTGGGAATGACACTGGACATTACCTGCTATGATCTGACCAAGACATTCCGCATCTGCGGAGTCACCACACAGAAAGAGAACGGAGCCTTTGTCAGCTATACTTACGATGGAATGCCGGTGACCATAAATGTGCCTTATACGGCCATGGACGACTTTACCGGAAGCAGCGGAGAATTTTATCAGATCATAGTTCAGGCGGATAAGAGTCTGGATTCCCAGGCGGTTGCAGACAAGATCATAAATCTTCTTGAGAGACGTCACCAGTGTGCCGGGGATGAATATTTCCAGGTACAGAGCTTCCAGGATGTCATGAAATCCATGAACCAGATGCTTGGCATGGTGACTGCGTTTATCTCTTTTGTTGCGGGCATTTCCCTTCTGGTAGGTGGTATCGGTGTTATGAACATCATGCTGGTGTCCGTCACAGAGCGTACCAGGGAGATCGGTATCCGGAAATCTCTTGGAGCAAAAACCTCGTCCATTATGTTACAGTTCCTTGCGGAGGCGGCGATCCTGACGATCATAGGCGGGCTGATCGGTATTGTGCTGGGGATTGCAGGCGGCTATGTGATCTGTGCGGTGATCAGCAGCAGTATGGGAATGACCATCACACCTGGGATCAGTGCGGGAACCATCCTGGCGGCTACGCTGTTCTCCTGTGCAGTAGGTGTGTTCTTTGGAATCTATCCGGCGAAAAAGGCAGCGAAACTGAGCCCGATCGAGGCACTTAGACGGAATTAAAAAACTGTTGCTTTTGCATCAAAAATAGCAATAAAAAATATTTTTAAAAAAAATCAAAAAAAGTTTCAAAAAACCCTTGACATTTTATAGGTCTTAGAGTATCATACATATTGTTGCAGCGGTGATACGAAATATCACAAAGGAAAAGCAACAAAGATGTGCGTTTAGCTCAGCTGGATAGAGCGTTTGGCTACGGACCAAAAGGTCGGGGGTTCGAATCCTCTAACGCACGCTATGTCGAAAGGCTGGAAACCTTGAAAAATCAATGGTTTCCGGCCTTTTTTGTGCTTGTTCGAGGAACTACAACAGAAAAAATAATTGAACTGACGACAAGGAATGCAGAGCGATTATTTGATACTGGATATGGTGATGTGTAATGTGATGAGAAGAGAGAGGATAAGTTATGATATATGTAATGAGTGATATTCATGGTGATTTTCAATCTTTTTATAAGATGCTTGTAAAGATTAATTTTTCTTCTTATGATGAATTATTTATTCTGGGAGATATAGTTGATAAAGGAAAAGAAAATCTTTGCCTTTTGGATTTTATTTGGAAAAGCGAAAATATCTATCTGCTCAAGGGAAATCATGAATATTTATTTGAAAGATACCTTCAGGGAATTGTTACAGCAGAAATATGGGATGCCTGTGGAGGAACTGCTACTCGACAGGAAGTAGATAGATTATCGGCAGATAAGAGAGCGGATATCCTGATGTTTTTGAAAGGACTTCCTATATATCGGAATATCACTATTAAAGATAAAAGTTATTTCCTTACTCATTCTGGATATCATGCGGATTTTGAGATTGTTGATCCAAAGACTGGACTGGTTGATATTCAGAAGTCTGTAGACAGTGCTGTAGCATGGGACCAGGAACAATATTTGTTTTCCGATGATATTCATTATATTCCTCAAAAGATCAAGTTTGATAAAAGAATCATAGTCGGACATTATGCAACACTCTTTCTTACTGAATATGGACAAGCTAATATCTATTATGGAGAAAGATACATAGATATTGATACCGGTAATGAACGAAAAAATAGGGGCGGAAGGTTAGCATGTCTTAGATTGAACGACGGGAAGGAGTATTATGTGTGACATTATAATTATCTGATGAGAGGGCTGCAGATATGGGAAAAATAATTTTGACATCACAGGGGCTTTGTACGCAAATGGGAGATAGACTGATACATAGAGCTATTTCAGATATGGGAGACAGAGAAAACAAAAAGATTTTGCTTGTGGACATAAAGAAATATAGAATTACTGAGAAACTAAAAGATGCATGTATATCAATGGGGTTTGAAAAAAGTAACATATTTGTGACTTCAGAGGCTGAAACAGGAGATTTTTCGGATTTTTTCGAGTATTACTATGTTACAGCAGGAAATACATTTGAAATTTTAAAGGAGATAAGGATTAAAAAACTTGCAGGTTTAATAAAAAGAAGTATGTTAGAAAATAATGCAACTTATATTGGCAGCAGCGCCGGTGCAATGATTACCGGAATCGATGTTCGCCTGGCATTGGATTTTGACAGAGATACGGAGGATCTTGATGATTATAGGGCATTGTCCTTATTTAATGGGACAGTTATTCCTCATTATTCAAAAGCAGATCTCAGACATTACATTAAAAATACAGATTCTGATGTTCTTGCAGGATATGACAAAATATATTCAGTGAATGATAATGAAGCTCTGATTGGTGAATTTGAAAAAAATAGAAATGTTGATTTTCAGAGATTTTCTATTACCAGATGATCTATTATTCAATAAACTGTGGAGCTGTTAAATGCAGCTCCTTATTTATTGGCGAAAACGTCTGATTTTTTCAATACAGTTTTTGAGGTGGTTTTTTATCTGCGAATAATACAGTTGTTGTAAAAAAATCTGCATGTTACAATTAACTTATAAATAATAAAATTTTTTCCAGAAAAGTGTTATTGATATGGAATGATGTGAAAAAAGCATGTAATTTTTTAGGGTGTTTGGCTAAAATATAGAAAGATGGTGAAGTGGTGATTTCAAAAGAAGATGTTTTAGATAGGGAAGCTTT
>ENA-ORVG01001191-ORVG01001191.1-human-gut-metagenome-genome-assembly--contig:-NODE-1191-length-32008-cov-9.924076_pt1 | contig 32008 bp, 31 predicted proteins | sample MGYA00242091_ERZ509233 | MGnify/ENA primary metagenome ERZ509233 (study PRJEB26280, sample SAMEA2338840) | human gut metagenome | biome: human gut; feature: human-associated habitat; material: faeces... | reverse complement strand
ACTTGCCCAGTCGCTTGCCAAAGCGACATTCGTCAAATTCCCTTTACGGGCGCACAAGGTACTCTTCAGCCGAAACTTCTGTCGCATATACCGCACTTTGCGTACCGCCAAGCCCAATCCAGACCTCTTTATAAAGGCGGTTCGCTGCATTGGCAAGATTGATAGAAAGTATCTGGCTGCGTTCCTTGTCCGTCAGGCCGAGCAGGTTCTGTATCTGGTCGAATTTGTTCTGATACTTCCGCTGGTCAAGCAATATTTTGCAGTCGCTGTTGTTGATAATCGTCTCTTTCACAACGGGGGAAGAGATTATATCATCCACTTCCTGCGTCACTACAACCGCCTCTCCGTAAAACTTTCTGACTGTTTTAAAAAGATAACGGATGTAGTTTGCCATACCTTCCTTGGCGATTGCCTTTCATGCTTCCTCAATCAGTATCATCTTGCGGATACCTTGTAAACGCCTCATTTTATTGATAAACGTCTCCATGATAATGATGGTGACAACCGGAAAGAGAATGGGATTATCTTTCACAACATCCAACTCAAATACAATAAACCGTTTGTTCAGTAAATCCAGTTCCTTGTCCGAGTTCAGCAGATACCCGTATTCACCGTTCTTATAATAAGGTTCCAGCACGTTCAGAAAACCGTCCACATCAAAGTCCTTCTCCCGCACGTTCTTGTCTGCCAGTATCTTGCGGTAGTCCTTCCTTACAAAATCATAGAACGAGTTGAAATTCGGCTTTATCTTCCGGTTCTTCTTTATCTTTTCGATATACAGGCTGACTGCGTTCGAGAGCGCCACCTCTTCCGAGCGGCGGGGCGGTTCGTCCTCCCTTTTCCAAAGGGTGAGTATCAGTGTCTTGATACTGTCCCGCTTCTCGATGTCATACTGGTAATCCTCCGTGAAAAACGGATTGAAAGAAATCGGGTCATTTTCCTTGTATGTAAAATAAATCCCGTCATCCCCTCCGGTCTTCTGATGTATCAGGTCACAGAGTCCCTTGTACGAATTTCCGGTGTCCACCAGCAGGATATGCGTCCCTTGTTCCCAGTACTGCCTCACGAGATGATTGGTAAAGAAACTTTTCCCGCTGCCGCTGGGGCCGAGTATGAATTTGTTTCTGTTAGTCACTACCCCTTTTTTCATGGGCAAATCCGATATGTCGAGGAAGACGGGCTTTCCCGTCAGCCTGTCCACCATGCGGATGCCGAAGGGAGAGAGCGAGTTCCGGTAACAGGTTTCAGCCGTGAAGAAACAGAGTGCCTGCCCGGTAAACGTGTAGAACGTCTCTTCGGCCGGAAAGTCCGCTTCATTTCCCGGTATGCCCGCCCAATAGAGAGCCGGAAGGTCGGTCGTGTTATGGTGCGGAGTACATTCCATCAATGCCAGTGCGCTTCCCACATCGTTCTTCACCCGCCGGAGTTCGTCCCCGTTTTCCGCCCATGCGATGATGTTACAATGGCAGCGCACGGATTGCAGTCCGTTGCTATGCGCCTCATTCAGGTATTCATCCAGCCACTCCTTGTTGATCTGGTTGCTGCGGCTGTACCGGGAAAGCGACTGCATGTTCTTCGCCATCTTCTCGAAACGGGAAAGGTTTTCGTTACTGTCGTCTATGAATATCCACTGATTGTAGATATGGTCGCAGGGCAGCATCACGCCCACGGGGGCGGCATAGCTCAAACGGCAGTCCGAGCGGTCTGTCGAGAGGCGTTCGTACCGCTCGTCCGTTTTAACTTTACCCGGAAGGTCATCGAGGTCGGAAAGTGTATGCAGGCAGAGCCGCTTGTCACCGATACGCATTTCGTCCGGATTCAATTGCATATCCTGCAACATGCTCGTTCCGTCTGCCGAGAGCGTAAGGTACCGTTCGATAATACCCGGTTCGTTCTCCGTTCCCGTAATCTCTTCCGTGGTCAGCCGTTCCAGCCTGACAAGCCCGCTGTCATTGACGATACTTTCAAACTGTCCCACCGCTTCCATGAATCGCTCCACCGTTTCCTTGTCCCTGATTTCCTTCGGCACCAGAAAACCACGGCAGAGCGTGTTCCAGTTGCTTTGTTGCCGGGAACGCTCTTTGGTGGTCTTGGTGAGAAACAGGTAGCAGGTGTGGTGCAGGTAGGGACGTTCGTTGAAGTGGCGTTCAAAACTGCGGGAGAGAAAGCTGAGTTCGTCCCGGCGGATGTCCGGCTCGTATTTCTCCGTGATGAAAATATCCTGTTTGTGCAGGATTGAATAGTTCGGCAACACCTTGATTGCCTTCGCTCATGTGGCGTGCATCACCTCATATTCTGCGGATGATACCGAAAACACTTCCGGCAGTGTGACCCGGAAAGCGACCGTGATGTCGGCGTCCTTGCTGACGATGCAGCCGTGTTCCACCGCCATGATGGGAAACTTGCTTTCCAGTGTGGATGCTTTTAATATACTTCTCATAATTTACGATTGTTGTTTGTTGATCAGACGTGTGATACGTTTTCGTGAGAGGATTCTCCGGGGATGCTGCCGGGCCGCGAACAGCTTCATCAGCCCGTGGCTGCCGTATTTACGGTTCAGCGTAAAGGTCAGCCATACTAGTACCGTAGCCGCCGATACCCCGAAACCGATGCAGATTCACTGTCCGACGCCCGCCATATACATGATGACGAACATCACAAATACGGCAAGCAGGCCGGCGGCGAAAATAAACAGGTATTGTGCCCGAAGCCCCTTGAACTCAACTTCACGGCCCACCCCTTTATTTATTTCAAAATCAGCCATAAGTTATTGTCTTTTTTATGTTTTTAGAGGAAGAACGACCTCAGAATGGTGGCGGCGACTATCAGAAAGATACAGGCTCCGAACCACGAACTGGCAGTTTTACTCGTGTCGGGGTCGCCCGAACTGAACTTCTGATATACCTTGATTCCGCCAACGAGGCCGATTACAGCACCGATTGCATAAATCAGTTTTGTGCCGGGATCAAAATATCCGGTCACGAGTTGTGTCGCTTCGGTGATACCTGCCTGCCCGTTTCCTTGTGCCATTGCCGCACTTGCCGCCGCAACAGCGGCCAGCATCATAATCAATCTTTTCTTTTTCATTTATCTCCGTGATTTTTAGGTGATTAAAAAAAGCCACGGACTGCCCCCTTTCACTATCCCCATAGGCAACCCGCAGCCGCTTATGGTTTATTGATTCAGGGGGTAAGTTCCGGCCGGAAATCAGCCGGAGTCATAATATGCCATTTGCATTGTTACATGATTTGGTGGTGAAACATTCTTGTTAATTCTCTCTTGAAAGCGGGATGCGAATCATCCCGAATCGTAATAGCCGTTTGTTCTCATTGTCTTTACTGTCTTTATCGGTTTATTTCAGATATTCCCCGCACTTGAATCCCTTGCGGGGTGTATAGTCTTCAAAGGAAGAGGATTTGAACAGCCACATCCGGTTCGCCCATCGGGCAAGGTCACGCTCGTAACGGGTAGGTGTCCGTTCATTTCCATAATCCCGGAAAGGAATTACAAAGGGAGTGATTCCCAATTCCCTAAGTACGTTCAACCGGAACAAGTCCTGCTCAACAGTCGAATTGAATCCTATCAGTACGTAGCAGGTTATCTTGTAGGGTTTCACGTATTTTACCATCTCTTTCAGGCGTTCCGTCAAATCAAGCTGCGGCAAGTCCCACGCAATATGGATATTCTGCTTCATCTTCAGCCTGTTCAGATGCCAGGCCTGTTCCTCGTCCATAATCCTCACGTCCACACCGTGCAGTTTCACGGGTTGCCCTTTTTTCATCAGATAATCTATCGCCGACCTTCACTGCGGGTTGGCAAAGAAATTATTGTCCAGCACCTCAATCCATTTCCCTTTCGGGTTCAGTTCCACCGGCTCTACGGCCTGAATGTATCCTTCCTTCTCACGGACGAGGCAGAAAGGGCATTTGCGGATGCAGCCTCTTGAAAAGAACTGGAGCGAAAAAGGGTATTCGGGGTAAATGGAATAGTCCATCATCCGGCTGTTTTCCACAGCTTCGGGAAGCCTGCCCGGAATATCATATCCGGTTCCGCCCTTTATCACTTCCCTTGCATCCAGTAGCCGGTAATCATAGTCAGGTGTGAAGGTGAACACCTTGCTTGCCAGCACCTTGTCATAACGCCTCGCCGGTTCCGCTCATTCTACTTGACAACCTTTTGCCTTGTTGTAAGCCGAAAGGCGCATCAATGCAAAATTGGGGAAGTTATGTCCGTCCACATCTACCAGTCCTATATTCATACGGATAAAATTTAATGGTGAATAGTTCTTGTTACCTTACCGGGTGAATGCCATGAACGGCCTGTCATCCCGAATCATAATAGCTTTTTGTCATTGCCGCTGTCGTTTTATGGATAAGTTAATGGAATGATTGTCTCTCTGGGAGTTAATACGTTTCCCGTCATAAGGGGGAAACCGTCGTTTGTCAACTTGAATCGAAATACGTCATAAACATGGATGATACGTTTTGTTGTTGGTTTTCTACCGAATCTCTCTCCTTACAGTGATACGGGTTATCAACCCGTATCAAAATAACCTCTTGCCATTGTTACCTCCTTTTTTTATTGGTTAGTCACTGTCCGGAGCAGCCTCATTCAAATGTTCGGCTTCATCCAGAAATTTGCTGATACGACTGTCGCTGCCATTGATACTTTCCAGTATCGAGCGTTCAATCTGCGTATCCTTGATATGATGAATCGCCCTTAAAAGGGACAATCGTTTGTCTGTCGGAATATCCTTGCCATTGCAAAGGTCGATAATCAGGTCAATCTCTTCCGGCCCGATACCGGCTGCACCGCCCGGGTAATCTTCACGGGCACAGTTCAAATCTTCCAGTTCCTCGTTCAACTCGTCGGTATCCACGTCGTCACCGTTTTCAGTCTGTCCCTTATCATCCTCAAGCCTGCCGGAACTGTCGGCCTCAGAAGCCCGCCACTCTTCCACACGCTTGTCCCGGAACAAATCCGGGATGCGCTCAGGCGGCACTTGTGCAACCTTTGGTGGTGTCGTTTCCCCGTTTCTGCCAGCAAAAGTAGAGGCATTTTCCTTACCTGCAATAGCCCCGGAACCGATGGCGTCTATTGGCGGCTGTTGGCGTGTACCATAGCTTTTTATAACGACAAGGCTGTCCGTTTCAGGCCGTTTTTGAGGCGGATTTTCCATGTTCCTGCCTTTTGTCTTTTCCTTAACTTCATCCTTTTTTTTGCCCTTCATTTCCACTTTTACAGTTGGGTGGTTCCTTTCCTCAGCTTCCGGCACTGCCACTGCCGGAACTTCTTTCTTTTCCGTTTTTCCTTTCGTACGCCTGCGTCCTTTCTTCGGTTCTTCTTTTGTCGGATCGAACCATCCGGCAATGCTCCGCAGACCTTTTGCCATCCGGCGGCGCATCTTCCCGAAACATATCTCGCCGAGTCCGCCCCTGAACAGGAACTTGTCCATGAACAGATAAGCGAACAGCAACCAGAACAGAACTATTCCGGCTTCATAGTAACCTGATTGTATATCCATAACCTAAAATATTTTGTTATAACTCTTTTGGAGATAGGTCTTCACCTCATCCGCATGTTTTTCGAAATGCTCTTTCAATACATTATCTATATAGTTGCCTACCGTCAACTGCCGTTTACCGGCAATCCCTACAATAACGGATATTTTCTGGTGCAGTTCCTTGTCTATATATACCCCCTGTCTGCCTTCGCATTTATAAGGTGTGAGGAACTTACGGATAAAGTCGGCCAATGCGGTGCGAATCGTTTTCGGTGACGGTTTATCCGTAACCAATTCCGAACAGCCGATATCATCCGCACCGGAAATATCCCTTACTGTTCCATTCACATTGTTATCCGCTTTTCCTTTTTCATCGGATAAAGCAGTTGCTCTATTTCCGCCACTCTCTCCGGTAATGGAAGGAGCCGGGGATGAAGGAGGCTCCGAAGGGCTCCCTGCCATCAGACTACGCAGATACGCTTCGTCCACCGGATTCTGTCCGCCTGTTTTCTTTGCCATGACTATTCGTTTTTAAGTATTTCCATGACTTCATCCATGAACGTATCAAAGCCACACTCTCTGGTGAATGCCGCATCGGGAGCAAACAGCGTACTCCGGTAAACGGGGCCGCCCGTAGAAGACAAGTCTTTAGTGAAGTTACTGCGCACAGGAATACGTGTTTGGAGGCAATCCAACCCTAACAGGGAAAAACCCTGCTGGTAGATGTCATACAATGTCGTGCGTTCTCTTCGATCCACCATGTTCCAGAACAGACACAGCCTTTTCAGAGAAGACAAGCCGGTCTTTATCAGGCGGTCATTAATGGTAGTAGCAAAGTTCAGCGTACTTTCCAGCACGAGACGGTCTGCCTTTATCGGTACGAACAGATAATCGAGCGCACTGATTGCGGCGATAACCCCGTCGCTACCCATAGTTCCGGGCAGATCGAACAGCACCACGTCATAATGTATATCTGTTTTGTCTTCAAATGCCCTTCAGTCCGCCATGCAGTCTGCCGGGTTACTGCCGATAACCGGATAAGCCCTCTTGTCCAGCCGTTCCGACTGTTCAACAAGCAGACTCTGATAAACGGGAACAGTCTTTACCACTTCCATATCCCGTTTTTTCTGTTTGATGATTGAGTGCTGCGGATAGTCACAATCCACCACAGCTACATTCAGTCCTTTCACATAATGCAGTCACGATGCCACATAAATGGTGAATGTTGATTTACCCACGCCACCTTTCTGGGTAGCGAACGAAACGAATAATGTTCCCTTTCTCTTTTCCATTGTTCCTAATTTAAGTGAATAATTTGATTTATTGATAGTTTATCGGATAGACGCCTATCCACTTATCCGTTCATTCATTTCATTATCAGTTTAGCTTTATAGCTATGTAGCTACTTAGCTATGAAGCTATTTGTCTATTTAGCTACATACTTACATAGCTATCCAATTACATAGCTATTTATCTATTCAGCCATGTAGCCACATAGCTATCCAGTTGTTTATCTAAGTATTTAGCTAATAGTCTATTTATCTGTCCATTTATCCGAATATCCAATTGCTTGTCTATACATCTTTACATATCTATAGACATATAAGCGGATAGATAACCTTATGAACGCTTATCTGAAAACTTATTTAATCAAATGGCTATCCAGACAAAAAGCTATTCGGATAGAAAACCGTCCGCATAGTTATCCTAATAACCATCTTTTTATCTATCCGGATAAGTGGCTAAATAACTATCCGGCTACAAATAAACCTCAAAAAGAGCAGTCATGAAGTACCCACGGTTCCAAAGTCATTCATTGGCGGGTGTTGGCGTGATACGCCATGATGCACGGACAGAAAAAACTATCTACCTTTGTCGCCGGGAGAGCGCAGCCCGTTCTCGAAAAGAGAACGTAAAACAAACCCTTCAGACCTTTAATCCGGCCCAGCCGGATTTTAATATGCGTCAGCATATAGCGAGGTGTACTTTCAGCGGTTGAAAATATTTCCACCCGCTGAAAGTCTCGCCCGAAAGGTTTTTCGGGGGCAAAGGTTCTCCCAAGTCGAACCTTTTAAAATTTTCATGTTATGAAAGATGAAACAAGAATCCGTAACGCCGCAGGGCGTAAGGTGCTGGCAGACCCGCGTACGCACCGCTATTATCTCTGTCTCAACGACGGAGAGAACGAAAAGTTTATCTCCATGTTCGAGCAGTCGGGCATGAAGAACAAGGCCGAATTTATCTTTGCCCGCGTTTTCGGTTGAGAGTTCAAGGTTGTAAAGATTGACAAGGAAGCGCAGGAATATTACGCCCAGCTCACCGCTTTCTATCAGCAGTTCCGTCGTATCGGAAATAACTACAATCAGTGTGTGAAGACTATCCACACCATTTACGGGGAGAAGAAATCACTTGCATTTCTCTACAAACTTGCCGAAGAAACCCGTAAACTGGAGGAAGTATGCAAGCTGGTGATCGAACTTACGAAGCGGTACGAAAAGGAGTATCTTATTAAAAAGGAATAATGTCATGGTGCCGAATGTTACATCAGGCGGTTCATTTTATGGAGTGATAGCCTATAATAAAATAAAGGTGGACGACGGTACGGCAAAGGTATTGTGACACCTCAGAATTGCGGCGGACACTTCTGGAAATGTTCCGATAGAAAACTGCGTACAGGCTTTTGAGCCTTACGTTGCACTCAATTCGCACGTCAGGAAACCGGTTATTCATATCTCATTGAATCCTTCCCCGAAAGACATTCTCTCGGAAGAGCAAATGACCGTATTGGCGCAGGAGTTCATGGAAAAGTTCGGTTACGGGAACCAGCCTTATATTGTCTGGCTGCACGAAGACATAAACCGCAAGCACATGCACATCGTCTCGGTACGCATCAACGAGCAGGGAGAAAAGATAGACCACAACCGGGAAGCTATCCGGGCACAGAATATCTGTCGTGAAATGGAAGTGAAGTACGGGCTTCATCCCACACTCGGAGAACATGGCGAGCGGGAACTTTTGAGTCTGCAAAAAGTGGACTATCCGAAAGGTGATGTGAAAATGCAGGTAAAGTATACCGCCCGCACCTTGCTGGAATGTTACAATTTCCATTCGCTTGCCGAATACAACACCCTTCTGAATCTGTACAACGTAACCGCTTACGAGGTCAGGGGAAGCGTGGACGGAAAGGAATACCACGGCATCATGTACGGAGCTTTGGACGATGACGGGCAGCAGGCGGGGACACCTTTCAAGTCCAGTAAGTTCGGTAAGGCGTTCGGTTATGAATCATTGCAAAAGAAGTTTGCCGCTTCTGCTGAAAAGGTGAAGAAAGACCATCTTACTGAAAGGGCACGGAGAGAAATCATCAATGCCATGCAGGACATCTCCACAAAAGAAGACTTTGCCCGTAGGCTGAAAGAGGCGGATATAGAAGTCATCTACCGTATCAATCCTGAAGGACGTCTTTACGGCATCACATTTATAGACCATGCAGGCCGAACGGTGTTCAACGGCTCGCGTTTGGGCAAAGCCTTTTCAGCCAATGTGTTCAACGAATTGTTCAACAACCCGGATGCAGACCGTGATAAACTGATACCGCAACCGGAGCAGGAACCATCCCGGCAGGAAAGGGAAACGGGAGCGGAAGAAAGGCAGGAAAGCGAGGAATACCGACAGCAGGAAAACCAAAGCCATCATCAGAGTGAATCATCAGGAAGTCTGATTGATACATCCGCACTCGGTGCCGTTGATATTTTCTCCGTACTTATGGAAGACGACCATACGCACGAGTACATTGATCCGGCCTTCCGCTATGGGCGCAAGAAAAAGAAGAAGCGCAGGCGCAAGCTATAATATAATAAGGTATAGAACAAGAAGTTTAATTTTAATAGTTACAATTATGCAGAATGAAGATGATTTAAGAGGTCTTGCCAAAGTCACGGACTTTATGCGGGCCATCAGTTTTTTATTTTTGGCGATACACATCTATTGGTTTTGTTACGGCTGGCTGCATGAAATGGGCTGAACGCTTGGCATAGTGGACAGAATACTATCCAACTTCCAACGCACCACCGGACTGTTTTCTTCCCTGCTTTACACAAAACTGTTCTGTGTCCTTTTCCTCGGTCTGTCCTGTATGGGTAACAAGGGAGTGAAGAAGCATGAAATCACATGAAAGAAGATAATTGTTGCGGCCATAACGGGCACCATACTCTTTTTCCTGAACTGGTGGTTACTTTCCATCAACGCATCATCCGGCGTGTGTGCGGTACTTTATACCACGACATTGACCGGTGGTTTCTTCTGTCTGCTGGCATCCGGTTTGTGGATAAGCCGTCTGTTGAAGAACAATCTGTTGGAGGACGTTTTCAACCGGGAGAACGAATCCTTCATGCAGGAAACAAAACTCATGGAGAACGAGTATTCCGTCAATCTGCCGACCAAATTCTGGTATAAAGGCAAAGAATGGAAAGGCTGGATTAATGTGGTGAATCCGTTCCGGGCAAGCATGATTTTGGGTACACCGGGTAGCGGTAAGTCGTATGCCGTAGTCAACAGTTATATAAAGCAGGCAATCGAGAAGTCCTATGCGCTTTATATATACGATTTTAAGTTTGATGACCTGTCGGTTATCGCTTATAACCATCTGATCAAGTATCGGCATCGCTACAAGATACCACCTAAATTTTATGTGATAAACTTCGATAATCCGAGAAAAAGCCATCGCTGTAATCCGTTGGCTCCGGAACTGATGACAGATATTTCGGACGCTTACGAGTCCAGTTATACAATCATGCTTAACTTAAATAAAAGTTGGGTGCAGAAGCAGGGAGACTTCTTCGTAGAGTCCCCAATTGTCTTATTTACAGCGATAATCTGGTTCTTGAAGTTGTATGAAAACGGTAAGTATTGCACGTTTCCTCATGCCATTGAATTGCTTAATAAAAGGTATGAAGACGTATTCACCATTCTGACAAGCTATCCTGATTTAGAGAATTATTTGAGTCCGTTCGTTGACGCATGGAAAGGGGGAGCTGCCGAACAGTTAATGGGTCAGATTGCATCCGCCAAAATTCCACTGTCAAGGCTGATAAGCCCACAATTATATTGGGTCATGTCCGGCAGTGACTTTACACTGGATATTAATAATCCCAAAGAACCGAAAGTGTTATGTGTGGGCAACAATCCCGATAGAATTTCCATCTATGGGGCTGCATTGGGACTCTATAATTCGAGAATCGTTAAACTGATAAACAAGAAGAAGCAACTCAAAAGTTGTGTGATTATTGACGAGCTACCCACGATTTTCTTTAAAGGTCTGGATAATCTGATTGCCACGGCACGAAGCAACAAAGTGGCGGTCGTGTTAGGTTTTCAGGATTTCAGCCAGTTAAAGCGCGATTACGGAGACAAGGAGGCCGCCGTAATCATGTCAACTGTGGGTAATGTTTTCAGCGGTCAAGTGGTGGGTGAAACAGCCAAAACTTTGTCGGAAAGGTTTGGAAAAATCCTGCAAAAACGAGAGTCTATGAGCATCAACCGTAACGATACGTCCACTTCTATCAGCACGCAACTGGATAGTCTAATACCAGCCAGCAAAATCAGTACACTTTCGCAGGGGATGTTTGTCGGTGCCGTAACGGACAATTTCGGAGAGACGATAGAACAGAAGATTTTCCATGCACAGATAGTAGTGGATAATGAAGCGGTACAGAAGGAGACGGCGGTTTATCAGCCTATTCCCGAAATCAGCAGCTTTCTGGACGAGGATGGTAATGATACAATGGAGCAGCAGATACAAGCCAACTACCGGCAAATCAAGCAGGATATTGTGGAACTGGTGGAAAACGAACTAATCCGTATTGAAAATGACCCGGAACTCAAATATCTGTTGGGGGGTAATGAAGCAGAACAAGCTTAACCCAGAAATGGCGTTCTAACAAGATGTTTTCCACGACACATTGCAGCAATCCCGGAAACAACAAAAGCTTTCGGGATTGCCGTGACCATTTTCAGTGAAAACAAAAGTATGGCAGGTAGAATACCATTCTTACCTACCATGATGTACTGTTTGGAGTTTTTCACTTTCTTTTTTCCGTCAATGCCTCCAAGAGAATGGTTATCACTTCAATGTACACTTTTACTACCCATAATACCAATACTCGTTTCAGTTTTTTTGTCCCTAGTAAGATATGGTAGAAAGTGATATATCTATGAATGACTTTGTATTAGTTACAAACTGTGAATGCATCTATATAAAGTTAGTCTGAATAATTCATACTCAGTAGTCAAGCAGTAAGTAGTTAAGTAGGATACATTAGACAAGTCATTTCTACTTAACTACTTACTACTGTATATGAATAATATAGGTTAGCCGATGTATTCAAGGTAAAATTAGGAAGTATGGGTTTGCATCCTTATTAAAGGAAGGTCTTTGATGTATAAGTATTTATCAGTTATATAGAGACTTATTGATACAACTAAGCAGATGCCTCTTATCGAGAAGGAATTATATATACACAAAGTAAGAGCAGTAATCTTTGGAGCAATTGAATGTCAATATAGGTTACAGTTTCTTTAAGTATTACTGACTAAAAACAATCATTTTCAAGGAAAGAAGAGACACTTTTTTATTTCAAACTAGAAAATTTAAGCGGGGACTAATATTTAAGATAATACAGGTTTTGCGCATAAAATTTGATATCATGAGTAAATTTCATTAAAAAATTCGCATAAATCCTCTGGCAAACAAAATATTTTAATAAATTTGTTTTAGTGAGCATATCGATAAGAGACTCATTCTTGTCACAATTGAGCACTACAAATTTATATCTTTGTTACTATTTATCTAATAATAAATATATCTAATTATGACACACTTTAACATTATTGGTATTCGTCCACTGATGCCAAAGCCCTTAGAAGAAAACCCTGTAATGGCAGACAAGATGCAGGCAATACAAAAAGCACTATGGAATAAAAATGTGTGGTACTATTTTTACCAAGGCTACGCCATCGCAGATGATCATTCTTTTGTGGACATAACACAAGAGGCTTCAAAAGATTATTCTTTGTACGATACTGAAAACCTTAAAGTTTCAATATGTGCTATTGTCGGTAAGAATGGTAGCGGAAAAAGTAGCATTGTAGATTTACTCATTCGTCTGATTAACAATCTATCAGCAGTACTGCTTGGCGAAAAAAATAATTTTGCAGCAGCCGAACATTTGCATTTTATCGATTATGTGTATGCTGAATTGGCTTTCAGAATTGGAAACACAATCTATGTACTTGAAGAAAGGGGACGCTTTATAACTCTTCATAAATTTAACAGAGGGCAAAATACAGGCAATAGGTTCTTTCTTACTGACAGTGATGTGCTTTTACATGAGAAAACAACTCCAAAAACGACTCAGGAATTATTAAAAAAGAATAATAAGGGACGTGTGATATTAAAATCATTATTCTATACCTTAGTATGTAATTATTCTCTATATGGCTTCAATTATAGGGATTACTTTGAGGAAGCAACACCTATTGAACGATTGTTAAAATTATACAAGAAAAAAGGCGAGTTGAAAACGGATGAATTGGTAGAGGATCATTTATGGCTGAAGGGTATATTTCATAAGAACGATGGATACCAAACTCCTATTGTTCTGCATCCAATGCGTCATGATGGTCATTTAGATATCAGTAAAGAAAATCATCTTGCTAAAGAAAGAATGTGCAATTTATTGTTCTATAAAGATGGAATCGACAATTATCCACAGCGTACTATAAATGGAAACCTGAATATTATTGCATTTAAATTGAAGCCATCCGTAAACAAAAAATATGCTCGCGAAAATATGCTGAAACATATCGGTATAGGCAAGCAACAAAACATATATATAAACTTTGAAAACATATACAATTGGATATTGCAGTTCTGGGATGATAAATATCATTTTTTGCAAAATATCCATAAAGGGAAGTTGCGTAATGATGCTTGTGACTATATAGTCTATAAAACACTAAAGATCGTTTCGAACTACAAGAAGTATCATTTTATTTATAACTATTTGAGTAGATCTGTAGCCTCCTATGAAAAGTTGCGTGAGAAGATGGAATCTTTATCTGAGGATTTTACCCATATTACAAAGAAGCTTTTGAGAACCATAATGTACTTGAAAAAAGACTTGTATCTTGATCCTGATAACAATTACAACCTCAAAGAATTGGATGGAAACCTTACTCAATATGTGGGTGAACAGATACACCCAAAGTACAAATTGCAAGCAATAGATTTATTACCTCCGCCTATATTCGACCAAACACTCTATCTCGTTAAAAATGGAGAAGGTAGCTTAATCGACTTTCGCAACCTCAGTTCTGGCGAAAAACAGATAGCCTATACAATAAGTAACTTTATGTACCATCTAGTGAATGTAGATTCGGAATGGAATGACTTCTTTCATGACAAAGCTCACACGAAAATTATTAAATACCGATATGTAAATGTGATTTTTGATGAGGTGGAGTTATACTTCCATCCAGAGTTGCAACGTAGCTTTTTGGGACTTTTACAGCAAGCATTGCAAAATGCACATTTTCGAAATCTCCGAGGCATAAATATTATGCTTGCAACTCATTCCCCTTTTATTTTAAGTGACATTCCGCACTCTAATGTACTTTGTCTTGGTGAAGAAAAACCGACAGTCAGTGGGACGTTTGGTGCTAATATAATCGAATTATTAGGAAACAGTTTCTTCCTAAGTTCAGTGATAGGGAATGTAGCAAGCATTGAGATAAAAAAGGTAGTGGAAATGTACCAGAGTATGAAAGCAGGAGTTGATATTTCTGACAAATATCAACTTGCTAGAAAAAGATTCCATTATTTAAAAGAATACATTTCAGACCCATATATGAAAATGATGACTGAGAGAATGATTGAAGAATTGAATGATTACAACTTAAAGCAGAAAGAAAATGTATAGGTTTATAAGCACAAGAGACACATCCCAACTCCATAATGCTTACAAGGCACTATATGGTCAGGATTTGGATAGGAAGTGGAATAAACATGTTAGATTATGTCCAGACTTGGCCGGTGCTATGTTGCCAAGAATGACAGCGAAAAAACTACTAACAGCAGAATTTCGAGTATTAGTCAATGTTTATTTTCATTACAAAAATTATGTAAATAGTATGACTAAAGCAAGACGAGATGCAGTAAATACCGCTGCACAGAAGGTATTTACTTATAATTCTTATTCTAAAAAGATTGCGGAATTTCTCCTTAATCAGGATAATGAATATGAAATTTATAATTGTATCTATTGTGATATGGAGAAAATATCACCTTTTGACCATAAAGGGAAAAAAGTCAGACGATTTGAGACGGAACATGTGTTAGACAAAGGTGACTGTCCCTTAGTTGCTCTTTCATTGCATAACTTCGTACCTGCGTGTGGTCATTGCAATGGTACCGATGTAAAGGGTGTAAAAACCATAGGTGATACTATAGAGGAAATTAAACATCTGAGTCCAACAAATCCAAGTTATGACTTTTGGCATAAGGTCCTTTTTGTTATTAATCCTATTACTGATGTCATTACCGACATAAAAAGAGAAGATCATCCTGAACATTATGAAATAGACTTTAGATATAAGGACACCTCTTATTCCAAATTCACTGAATTATTTGGACTGAAATCAAGATATAAAAAAGACTGCTTGAAAAATGCTCTACAACTCCTTGATAAAAAGGATAGACTTACCCCCACAATGTTATCAGATTTGGCTAAACTTTATAAAAAGACCCCTGAAGAAGTCTATGAAGATGAATTTCGTGTCGAAACTGATCGCAAAGAACATGAAAAATATCGAAAAATGAAAGAAGACCTTATGGGCTTGACAGAACTCAAATAATCCTCACTCATGGTTCTTACCTTTGGACTAGGCGAAGCGGAATTGATTTGTAAAGAATAAATACCAATAGATAGAGAAAAAGCCTAACCTACTGTTTAGTATAAAATGAAATAGAAAAGAGAGTTTCCAGAAAAGGCGAACTCTCTTTCTTGTTTTAGACACACACGCCACTTCCCGCCATTTCTCGCCAATTATTCCTGACTCTCAGTAATTTGCAACAACTTGTTTTTTAATGCTATACATTCGCACCGACGGGCTAAAGTTTACCCGGTATTGATTAATTATTGTATCACTTAATTTTTTGATTTTATGGCTAAGAAAAAGCAAGAACAACAAGAACAGAGTCAGGACGAGCATGTAATGGCCATCCTTGACAAGCGAACGAACAAGACCGCTGTCGTTTCCAAGATGAACGAGCAGGACGGCAGTCTCGAAATCGTGCCACCCGACAAGAAGAACAGCAGCAGTTTCCTCAAACTGGACCGTACCTCACCGCTGGAACTGTTCTTCACGAATTTCAAGAACCAGTACAACAACCCCACGAGTTTCAGTTTTTTCCTTGTACCTCTCGTCCTTTTGGAAAAGACACTGAATGCCGTAGTCCAGATCCGAAAAGGGGAAGACCCCGGAGCGGAAGGTAAAAAACTGGTGGAGAACAGCGAACTGAACGATGAAGGGCGCATCGCCAAACTTGCCCGAAGGTATAAGTTCGATGAACACCAGCTTCCGTGGAAAGAACTCGCCGCACTGGGAGTTGACAAGCAACTGCTGTTTGACAACCATTGCATGGGTGAGATGCTGAAAGGAAGGATTACTTCCATGGCCTTCCCCATCAGCAAGGAAGTGAACGGTGAAAAGAAGGATATGGGAGAAGCCTGTTTCCTCTGTGTCAAAGGGGAGGACGGCAAGGTACAACTGAAAACTCTAAGCAGGCTCGACAAACCGCAGTATGACCTGCCTGCCTATAAAGGAGTATTCACCGACGAGGAAAAGCAGTCGCTTAAAGACACCGGAACTTTAGGGGCAATCAAGGAGATGAAGGATACCCATACGGGAACGGTCTGCAACTGTTATGTATCCTTTCATGAACCGAGCAACCGTATCATTACCATGCCGGTGGATGCCATCAAGATACCCGATTATATCTACGGGAAAAGACTGGATGACAAACAGAAGCAAATCCTCGCGTCAGGAGGCCAGCTTCCCATCAACGACATACAGCGCAAAAACGACACGCTGCTTTCCGGTGTCGCTTTCGTCGATCCGAGGATAATGGACATCGCATTCAAGCAATCCGGAGAACAATTGAAAGTCAACGACACTATCATGAGTGCCAAAATCACACCTGAACAGAAGAAGATGCTCCAGAACCATGAAATGGTGTTCGTTGAGAATATGCGCTACAAAGGCAGGGTGTTTTCCGATGATGTACGTTTCAGTAACAAGAGCAACCAACTGCTGATAGGGCGCAATGCCCGTGAATACAAGCCCACTGTTGAGGGTAAGAAGAACGACAAGAAAAAGGAGGTGAAACAGCAGGCGCCCCGTCATGTGGCATCCGTAAAGGTCCCGTCAAAAAAGAGCCTTTCAGTCATGTAACAGACAGATTATTCATGTTTACATCAGATATATACCCGGTTCTCTTTTATGGCAGCCGGGTATATGTTTAATATCCAATTTACATTTTAATTAAAGCGATAGCAAATAACTATACAAGATAAAAATACCACAACCGGAGAATTGTCCTATTTTGAGACGACTCTCCTTCTCTATTTAAAGGAAAGCCATCCGCATATTGCCGGTGACAAAGAACTTGTCCGAACGCGGGCCGACGAGGCGGCAGGCAGCTATGAATGTGCCATACGTGACGGTTTATCCGTTATGCAGGCTTTGCAACTGGCCGAAACCGTTCTCTATCAGGACTTGCGCTTCTCAAGATTCGATACGGTTTTCGAGGTCGTGTCGGAGTGGTTTCCCGAAGTACGGCCCGAAAGACGGACGGGTTTCTGCCTGAAAGTATTGTCACCCGCAGAAGCGGTGTTCAACAAATACCCCATAGATGACCGGTTTGAATTATCTCCGTCCTATCATACACTTACCATTGAACTTACAGGTTTCATACAATCTTATATCGAAAAATATGGCATATAACAAACGACAACATCTGGCGGACAACATAGCCGCACTTGAATGGATATTCATGCGTCCGGAGTTTTGTCTCACGGAAGAGGCACGCAAAGTATTGAACGGTTATTCGGGTTTTGGAGGATTGAAGTGCATCCTGAATCCGGCGGAAAAAGACACGGACATTGAAAGATGAACGACAGACAGGGAACTGTTTCCCCAAGTCCGACTGCTGCATGAACTGTTGCGTGAATATTCCAAAGACGGGAAAGAATACAAGGCATATGTACAAAGCCTTAAAAGTTCCGTTCTCACAGCCTTTTACACACCGGAACCGTTGGTAGCGGCCATGCAGGAATCCTTGCAGGTATCGGAAATCCGTCCGGGACGTTTTCTTGACCCTTCCGCCGGAACGGGCATGTTTATCAGCCAATTGAAAGATGTTCCCGAAATTCATTGTTTCGAGAAAGACAAGCTCACGGGAAAGATACTCTCATCCCTCTATCCGGAAAGCAGAGTGACCATAGACGGTTTCCAGTCCATACAACCCTATTATAACAACTACTTCGATATGGTTTCTTCCAATATCCCGTTTGGAAATACCAGAGTTTACGACAGGGACTTCGACCGGAGCGAAGACGCCGTGCGTAAATCCTCACTCGCTGCCGTACACAACTATTTCTTTCTCAAAGGCATGGATACGTTACGCGAAGGCGGGATACTGGCCTATATCACGACTTCGGGTGTCATGGACTCGCCACAGAACCGTCCCGTCAGGGAGTGGCTGATGAACCATGCCAATCTTGTTTCCGCCGTCCGTCTGCCGGACAACCTTTTTGTGGATGCGGGCACGGAAGTGAGCAGCGACCTGATCGTATTGCAGAAGAATACCCAAAAAACGGAACTGACCGAAAAGGAACGGAACTTTATTGAAACCCGTCTTGTATCCGGCGGCATCAATATCAACAACAGTTACTCCGGTTTGGACCATATCGTCCATACTTCCGTATCTATGGGAAAAAACATGTACGGACAACCGGCCATGAATTTCATTCATGAAGGAGGCATTGACGCCATTTCCGAACATTTCAGACAATTATTGGCGCAAGATGTGGAGAACCATCTTGACCGGGAACTCTATGACAACAATCTGTCCCGACCAACCGTTTCTACCGGCCTTGAACCGGAATTTGAGACACCATTGGAAATAGTAATTGGGAACCATCGGCAAGAGATGCAGGAAGAAAGTCCCGCACAACCCTATGAACCCATGCTCAACCTGTTTGCCGCCTATGCGGATGAAGAGGAAGCGGAGGCACAAGCAGTGGAAAGCAGACCTTCCCCAAGCCGGGCACCGTCGGCATCCCGCAAAAAGAAAGGGGATGAACCGGAAATGTTCAATCTGTTCTCGCAAGAGAATATGTATGATGAAGCCGCCACGCAGGAAGACATGACCGGGGAACGGGCGGCAGCGGAAGCAAAATGGCAGGAGCGCAGACTAAAGTTTGAAGAAGAGCGGAAGAAAGAAATGGAACCACGGCCATTTACCGGAGAGATACGCCCCGAATACAAGAACGGTTCCATCGTGAAATCGGGTGAGCAATACGGGTATTTACGGGGTTTGGGTACTCCCGATGTGCAATTCCATCCGCTCAAACTGACAGTCACCCAGCAATACCGGGCCGCCTACTATATCCCGCTTCGGGAAGCCTATCATAACCTCTACAATGCGGAAGCTGAAACGGAAACGGAACAGCCGGAACTCAGGGAGGAACTGGTCAAGCGATATGACGGTTTTTACCGCATGTTCAGGGAATTGAACGGAAAGGACAACGCCAAGTTCCTGCTGATGGATGCCGGAGGACGGGAAATACTCTCATTGGAGCTTTCCGTTAACGGCAAGATACAGAAGGCGGATATATTCTCTGTTCCCGTATCGTTCAACGCCAATGAAGTGACACATGTGGATACACCGCAGGAAGCGCTTGCGGCATCCCTGAATAAGTTCGGGGAGGTCAATCTGGAATATATGGAAAACCTCAGTGAAATTGACAGGCAGGAGTTGCTCAAACAATTGGATACCCGTATCTTCTACAATCCCATGATGAAGAATTATGAAATCAAAGACCGTTTCATAGCGGGAAATGTGGTGGCCAAAGCCGAATGGATAGAGAACTATCTGAAAGACTATCCCGATGATGACGCAAGCAAAAAGTCATTGGAAGCCTTGCGGAAAGCCATTCCGGAGCCGATCAGTTTCGAGCTGCTTGACTTCAATCTCGGAGAAAGATGGATACCCATGTCCGTATATGAAGAGTTTGCCGGATACCTCTTTGAGACAAAGGCCCATATCCATTATACGGAATCCATCGACGAGTTCAGCGTGAACTTCGAGAGTACCAACGCGAACATCACCGACAGATATTATGTGAAAGGGGAGAAAAGAGGTTATTACGGAAACGACCTGCTGAAACATGCGCTGCATAACACGGTGCCCGACATAACCAAGACCGTGCAGGATGATGAAGGCAATGATATAAAGGTACGGGATGCCGAGGCCATCCAGCTTGCCGACGCCAAAATCAATGAAATACGGTCGGCTTTCACTGGCTGGCTGAACGAACAGCTCCCCGAGTTCAAGCAGAACCTTGCGGACATGTACAACCGCAAGTTCAACTGTTATGTGCGTCCCGATTATGACGGTTCCCTGCAAAGTTTCCCGTTCCTTGACCTGAAAGGACTGGACATACCGGATTTGTACGACAGCCAGAGAAATGCCGTATGGATGCTGAAAATGAACGGAGGCGGCATAATCGACCATCAGGTGGGTACGGGCAAGACCCTTATCATGTGCATAGCCGCCTTTGAGATGAAACGTCTCGGACTGGCGAACAAGCCGATGATTATCGGACTCAAAAGCAATGTACATGACATAGCCGACACATTCAAGAGAGCCTATCCGAACGCCAGAGTGCTGTATCCGGGCAAGGAGGACTTTACGCCGGAGAAACGTGTCGGAATATTCCATGACATCAAGAACAATAACTGGGACTGTATCATCCTGACACACGACCAGTTCGGAAAAATACCCCAGTCTCCCGAAATACAGCAGGAAATATATACACAGGAGATAAACAGCATCGAAGAGAATCTCGCCGTATTCGAGCAGCAGGGCAATGAAGTGACCGGCTGGATAAAGAAAGGTCTGGAAAGAAGGAAAGAGAACCTTGAGGCCAAACTTGAAAAGCTGGAGCAGGATATAAAAGACCGGACGGATGACGTGACCGACTTCAGGCAAATGGGCATCGACCACCTCTTCGTTGATGAATCGCATGCCTTCAAGAACCTGATGTTCAACACCCGCCATGCGAGAGTTTCCGGTCTGGGCAATCCCGAGGGAAGCATGAAGGCCATGAACATGCTCTTCGCCATCCGTACCATACAGGAGCGCACGGGCAGGGACTTGGGGGCCACTTTCTTGTCCGGTACGACCATCTCCAACAGTCTGACGGAACTCTATCTCCTTTTCAAATATCTCCGTCCGAAGGAAATGGAGCGGCAGGGCATTACCTGCTTTGACGGCTGGGCGGCCGTCTACGCGAAGAAAAGCACGGACTTTGAATTTTCAGTAACCAACCAGGTCGTGCAGAAAGAGCGTTTCCGCTATTTTATCAAAGTGCCTGAACTCGCCAATTTCTATGCGGAGATAACCGATTACAAAACGGCTGAGGATGTAGGGGTTGACAGGCCGGAACTCAACGAGCGGCTCTATCATATACCACCCACTCCCCAGCAGGAGATTTTCATTCAGAAACTGATAAAGTTCGCTGAAACCGGGGATGCGACCTACATAGACAGGGAGTCTTTGTCCGAAGCGGAAGAAAAGGCCCGGATGCTGATTGCCACCAACTACTCGAACAAGATGTCGCTTGACATGCGGCTGATAGACCCTGAATATGGTGACAATCCGGGAAACAAGGCATCCCACTGTGCGGCCAAGATAGCGGAGTATTACTATAAATATCTCGACCAGAAGGGGACACAATTTGTCTTTTCAGACCTTAGTACTTATAAACCCGACCAGTGGAACATTTACAGCGAGATAAGGCGCAAGCTCGTGGAAGACCATAATATCCCGGAAAAGCAGATAAAGTTCATTCAGGAAGCAAACAGTGACAACGCACGCAAGGAACTGTTCAGCGATATGAACTCCGGCCGCATCCGTTTCCTGTTCGGCTCCACCCAGAAATTGGGAACGGGAGTCAATGCGCAGCAACGCGCCGTGGCCATCCATCATCTGGACATACCATGAAGGCCGTCCGATCTGGAACAGCGTAACGGACGGGCGGTAAGAAAGGGAAACATCGTCGCCAAGCAATACGCCGGCAATAAGGTGGACTGTTACATCTACGCGGTGGAAAAGTCTCTGGACAGCTACAAGTTCAACCTGCTGCAAAACAAGCAGGTGTTCATCAACCAGCTTAAAAGCCGTAATCTGGCCGCCCGTACCATTGACGAGGGGGCGATTGATGAAAACGGCGGAGGTAATTTCAGTGAATACGTGGCTATCCTTTCAGGCAACGACGATTTGTTGGAAAAGGCGAAGCTGGACAAGAAACTGGCAGTCCTTGAAAGCGAAAGGCAGGCGTATCACCGTAATAAAGGGAACGCGAAAGGAAAGCTGAAGGAAAAGACTTCCGAAATGGAGAAGAACAATATTTTTATCGGACGCTTTACCAAAGACTGGGAATATCTGAATAAGGTTGCTCCCGTAGATGCGGCAACGGGGCTTCGTCCCAATCCCCTGAAACTGGACGGTGTGGACTCGGACAATATCGAGATACTCGGCAACCGGCTTGCCGCAATCAATCAGAAAGCCCGGACAGAGGATGATTACATGAAAATCGGAACCCTGTTCGATTTCCGCATCCTTGTCCGTACCGAAAAATCTTACGATGGGGATACGCAGGTCTTGCATAACAAGTTCATGGTTGAGGGGCTGGACGGCATTAAATATACTTACAACAACGGTTATATAGCCAAAGACCCGAAATTGGCCGTAATGAATTTCATCAATGCGCTGGAACGTATTCCCGGTATGATAGAGAAACGGGAGAAAGAAAACGCGGAGTTGTCGAAAGATATTCCGGTCTTGCAGGAAATCGTGGCGGCCACATGGCCCAAAGAGGGAGAAATCAAACGGTTGGGTGAAGAGCTTGCCACACTGAACCGGAAGATACAGCTTACCCTTAAACCGGTAGGACGGCACGAAAGTGTAGAAGGTAAAGAAACGGAAGCGGAGGAACAAAGGCTCGTCAGCGGCAGTGACGTGATTCCGGATTTACCGCAAAAGGCAAAACACGTACAGTCTATGGAAATGGTAAAGCCTGCAAGGGAACTGAAAAAAATATCCTAATGTTTCCTGCGGCACATTGTTGTAACCTGCGGAAGCTACGCAGGCTCCACTTCCGCAGGTTACAACAAAGAGCCGCTTTTCAGGAAAGGACAAAGGCACGGCCGGCACCCGGATAAATCCGACCTTGCCGACCGTGCCCTTGTCTGTCAGCCGCAAATCACATCATTCCTCTTCCTCGAAGGAAAGGCTTTCCACCTGCCTGTTGATTACTTTCCAGTCAATCGAGTCTTTCAGGTTGATAATATCCACAATCGAATAATGCTTTGTTCCGTTCTCTTCTTCTGCAAAACGTAGCCGCCCGCTCAAACGCTGTTTCTCAATCTCTGCCGGATCAAGGTTTATCAGTTCGCAGACTTCATCGGGCAGCATGGAAAGCGCCACGTCATTTTCCTGGCAGATATGTTGCAGGACGGCCAGCATGTTCAACGACTTCTTATAACTTCTCACGAGCGCAGCGAATGAACCGCTTTCAATTTTAATCATCTTCTTCATAACGCTTATTTTTTTGAGTGTTCTTCTTTTTCCAGCAACATGGCACGGAGTACGTCCGAACGGCGGTAATAGATCTTCCCCTTGTCTCTGTGAAAAGGGAGTGTCCCGTCATTGCGTCGTCTTAAAAGTGTCCTGTCCGACATCTTGGTGAGCAGGCGCACGCCTTTTGAATCCAGTATCTCACTGTCAGGCAAATTATGTACGGCAGGAGCCAATAACTTTTCAATGTTGGTTACTTTGGCGAGTATGGCACTAAGCATATGGGTTGTCTGTCCACCCGGTGCAGTTCTTCTGTTATTCATAATGACCTTATTTTTATTGTTTATGGTGCAATATTACAGAGATATTATAAGGCCATTGGTTACTCAACCGTTGAGCAACCGCCAAAAAAAGACAGAAAACGCCAATTTGGGACAAAAAAATAGCCGGGAGATGCAGCTCCGCTTTATAAAATTCATAGAGACAATTTCTTTTAGCTTTTTGCCTTCTAAGAACAAATGTGCAATTCGCTTCCGTATAATGCTTAAAAATATCTATTTGTATATAATATATTTTTAAATTCAATATGGAAGTTGTAATTTCGCACAATCTAGTTTTATATATAGAGAGCAATTCATGAAGAACCAAGTGGCACATAAAATTTTAAGTTTTGAATATATTTTGGCAAAATTGATAGAATGGTATTCTTGCATGAAACCATCTGAAAAGGCTGATTTAAGTTCTTTTACTCGATTAAAAGTACTTAAGTTGTTGTTTTTTGTAGCTGCTATAAAGCAAGACAACGGCAGTGATTTGCTAGATATATTTGATAATTTTTATGCAATGCAACATGGTCCTGTTGAAAGTGATATTTACAATAGCATAATAAATGAACTTAAATATTTCAGCTTTAAAGATCGAGATCTTTGTATCAATAATTCAATAAACGAGGATTCTTTTGCAGGATTAACAGAAGAGGAAAAAAAGACTATTACTAACTCTATTTCGGCTTTACGAGCTGCTAATAATGAAATTATTTTGTATAGTGCATCTCAACTAGTAAATCTATCGCATCGATGGGAAAGTTGGAAAACTGCTATAGCTATTGCTGATATTTTAGGTAAAGGTAGTGAGAAGATGAGTATTAAGTTAATTAGAGAAAGCGAGCAATATTTTTCTATATGAGCAAAGGCTATATATCTAAAGTAAGTCAATTGTATGACAAAAATTTCTCAGAAGATTGGATTGAAAAATTAAGCTGGGAAACAGAATTGGAGAAAGAGAGTTTTGCAACAGCTAATATATCCATTAATAAATTTCAAGAAAAAAGTTTTGTATTATTGGCAAAATCAATATTGTCAGGTGAATATCTAGTACGAAGATTAATTCCGATTATTGAAAGTTTATCTCAACCAAAAGATTATCAACCTTTAGAAAGTGAATCAGTCTTAAAAAGAGAAATTTATAAACGCTATAGAAATTTGGATAATGAACTGTCTAGTGTATTAATTCATTATAGAGCTTTTATATCTTCTATAGATAGAAAGACGGATAATAATAATCATAAATATATTATTAATGCTTTTTCAATAGATAGAGAAGCCCCTTCAATAAATCCATTGTATCAAATTCTAATAAATTATATCCTTCCCCTATGTCGGATAGATCATTCTTTGTCCTATAATGATAAGACTATTCGTGATTTAATATTAATGCGAGTAGAATTAGAAAAGAATATGAAACTGTATTCTGATGAAATATCTAAAATCTTTAATGTTGTTTCAGAAAAATGTTCCTTTTTGTTGAAGAAACTAATCTACTTCAAAGGTAAGTCTGAATATATTCTGGATTTTCAAGTTTATACAATTGACAATAACGATATTGTAATAGAAGGACTTCGATTCTTGAATAGTAATTTCTTACTTTTACACGAAGAAGAATCGATCTTAGAAAATGATAAAGTTTATTTATGGCAAGATGCTTGTCATAAAAGAAAAGCCAAATTTTTTCAAATGATTCTTTTAATGAATAAATATAAGAATCATGGAAATGAAGAACAAATAAATCATTTATTGGAAGATTTTAATAGATATTGTCGTGGATTTAATGCAAAAGGAGAATTTGATAGATTTGCAATTAAAACAATAAAGAACTATTTATACAATTGTCGTTTTTCATTTCTGTTAAGACATAGAAAATATAACTATTCTCAATTGATGGAGGAATTTCAGTATATCGAATCTATACAGAAGACAACTGGAATTCAGAATTTTTTTCCACACTACAAGACTATAGGAAAACTATTTGAAATAATTCGAACAGATATAAAAAATAATGTGGAGAGAGATACTATTAGTGAAGAACTTGCAAAGTTAGAAATACTAATAAATGATTTCGAAGAAAAACTATCCTGGTCTAAAGATTGTAATTTTTATCCATTTCAATTACCGTATTCTGAGTGCCTATTTAGAATAGAAAATGTTGCTTTATTCATCCCTTCATCATTTAACAAACCTATTAATTATACAGATATTTATAATGGTTTTTCGCAATATAAAATGGAACTTCAAGCTCTTAAACGTGAAATTTTATTTCTTGATGAAAGGAGAGAAATAGATAAGCTAAAGAATGATATGTCCACTCTGAAGAAAACGAATATAGAAATAATAACAGGCTTCACTGCTGCAATTACATTTCTATTTGGTTGCGTAAATGTTTTTTCGGAAAACAAGAATGCTGATATTAAATTATTAGTAACTAACATCTCTGCTCTTGGGTTATTCCTTTTATTATTTTGTAGTGTGATATATTTGTTGACAACTCCTCGTGACGAATCGTTTAAGCGTTTCTTTTCTAATCCTAAGTCGGTAATATCTACACTTTTGGCAGCTGGTTATTTATATTTATTATTTAAAATATTAATTAAATAATGCCGTCAAAAATCATATACTATTCATTACATAGAGATAATTGTAGTTATAGCCTTAGTAGAGCCATACTGCATTACTTAATGTCAAAAAATTACTTAGACGATTAATATACGTTTTAACAATACTACTTGGCATTTTAGTAGATATAGTAATTATAAGATACACCCGTTCATCCTGCATACGATCATCAGTACAATATGTATATAATTGCAATTGATTACGCTTCAAATGGTTAACGCGTTGAAAACGAAATATTTACAAATAAACAGCAGAATGTTTTGTTATATCCCAAACATTGCCTACATTTGTATATGAGTTATTTGAAACTATGCAAAGCAGTGTAACCTGAAGCAGGACTTCTATCACCAAATCGTTACCTGCATCTTTTAAGCTCTCTATATCTGTATTATCTTCAGAGAGTTACATCAAAATACATTGTTTTATTTAAGAAAACAATTATCTTTCTTTATTTTTTAGAGCCTGTTTAAATTTTGAAGAAAATTTAGAAACAGGTGCTTGTCATCTTCTCATTCTTTACTCAGTGTAAATATGAATTCCAGACCTCCACCGGGGGTGTTCTTGGCGAAAATGGTTCCTCCATGCAGAATGACAGCGTTTTTCACAATGGCCAGTCCCAGGCCTGTGCCGCCCAGTTTGCGTGAACGTCCTTTGTCCACCCGGTAGAAACGCTCGAACAAACGGCTTAGATGTTCGGGATCTACTCCTACGCCTGTGTCCGAGAAACTGAAATAGTAAAAACGTTCGTCTTCACGGAAACAGCGGATGGTTACGGAAATATGACTTCCTGCGTATGCAATGGCGTTGTCCGTCAGATTCCGGAAGATGGAATATAGCAGGGAAGAATTGCCTTGTACGGTCAGTCTTTCAGGCAGCATATTGTGGGCAGTGATCTGCTTTTCTTCCAGTTCCAAAGTTACTTCGTTCAGGATATTCCGCATCATGGTGGTGAGGTTTACCGGTTCTGTCTCGATCATGTTCGGAGCTTCTTCCATGCGGGTAAGTACGGAGATATCCCGTAACAGATGTGCCAGCCGGTTACTTTGTGCATAGCTTCTCTCCAAAAAAGCATTGATTTTCTCACGGGGCAGGGTAGGGTTGTTTACTATGGTTTCCAGATATCCCTGTATGCTGCTTACAGGGGTTTTCAATTCGTGGGCAATGTTCTGTGTCAGCTGTTTTTTCAGAAGTGCTTGCTCCTTTTCCTGAGTGATGTCATTGATGGAGATTTCAAAGCTGTCATCTTGAAAGATAATGCACTCCACGGCAAAGATACGTCCGTTTTTGTCTATGTTTAATGACATCCGTTTCTCTCCTTTGCCGATACTGCGTTCCTTGTTTTTTGTAATGAAACGGGTGATGGGCTGCAATTCGGGGATGGAGAAGATTTCTTCCGTAGAACTCAGATTTTTGTCTGAGATAAGGTTGGCATATTGTGTGAACAGGTTATTTACCAGAATCTCTTCTTTGCGGTGGTTGAATACGCCTAAACCTTCGTGCGAGATTTGGAGATGGGTGATCAGTTTCTCGCGTTCGATATATAAATCTTCTTTTGCCTGATGCAGACGTTTGTAAATTTGGATGATATGTTGGGATATCTCGCCCAGTTCGTTTTTGGGAAAGGTATCCTGCATATCAGTGTCTATCGGTTCATTGCGGTCGGCTTTCATGGCGAATTGTTGCAATTTGGTGATAGACATTCCCAATTTATGTGTGAACCGGTAGAATATAATTATTAATATCAGGCTGATTATCAGTGTAAACCATACATAATGGGAGTCTGCTTTCAAGTGTCTCATCAGACTGACATTATAGGGAAGGGCCGAACGAATGATATAGTCCAGGTTAGGATAATACTTGGCCGAATAGAAAAATTCACCGCCCAGGCTTTCCGATTGTCTGTTAATGGAATAGCCGCTGCCATAAGTGATGGCTTCTTTTATTTCCTGACGGTTATGGTGGTTCTCGAAGTGGCTGGGATCTTTTTCCAGATTGTCATAAATTACAGTACCATTCTTGTTGATCAGTGTCACACGTAGATCTTCAAAGGTGTGTTCGCATACATAGTCGTCCAATTGTTGAATATTCAGCGTATCCCTGCCACGGAGAAAATCATTCAGGCGGTCGTTGTAATTCTGGAGTTGTGTGTTCAGCAGCTCTATTTTGTATTCCTTCTCCCTGCGATATTGGAATGCCATGAAACAGATGGCGAATGCTATGAATAAGGAGATTACCGACAAGAATAGTTTCTTGTTGAATGACAGGACGTGGCTGGATAATTCAATAGTCATGGAAAGGTACAGGTTAGGTTATTCGCATTCAAAACAGTATCCGTATCCTAGGCGGGTGACGATGCATTTTCCGTATTCGCCTATTTTCTTACGCAGGCGAGTAATGTTGACGTCAATGGTACGGTCCAGCACATAGACTTCCTCTTGCCATACTTTAGCCAGAATATCTTCGCGTGAGAATACGCGGCCTTTGTTTTGTAACAACAGCAACAGGATTTCGAATTCTTTTTTTGTCAGGGAAATTTCTATACCGTCTATGCTGACTTTCTTCTTGGTGATGTCGACTAAAAGCCCTTTGTATTGCAATTGTTCCTGCACTTCTTTTCCCTGTGTGGGACTGGTACGTCGAAGGACAGCCTTGACGCGTGCTATAACTTCGCGCAGTGAAAATGGCTTCGAGATATAGTCGTCGGCTCCCAGGTTGAATCCTGTCACAGTATCGTTTTCAGTATCTTTAGCAGTGATGAATATAATGGGAATAGAAGCGGTAGCTTTATTCTTTTTCAGCATGTTCGCCATTTTGAATCCTGAAATTTCTCCCATCATCACATCCAGCAACAGTAAGTCGTATTGGGTCAGTTCCATCTTCAGGGCTTCTTCGGCGGAGTTTGCTGTATCCACAAAATACCCTTCGTTTTCTAAATTGAATTTAAGAATCTCGCATAGATCTTCTTCATCGTCAACTACTAAAATGCGGTAATCGTTCATATATCCATCTTTTTAATACTACAAAACTAATCTTTTCTGATCAGCATTGCAAAGATGGAGCATTTTTATTACTATTTGATGAAACAAATATTACAAAAAGATTACATGTTATAAAATCGTTAAGTTTTCATCGCAGATTACACCATTTTAATGATTCTGTAATCATCCCGCCGGATAATAATTGGAACGCAATAAATTATGATTTCGTAAACTCTCCGGCTACTGGAATACTCATTTGGTAACGTATTTCTCTTTCACTTTTTCCGTGTCCCAAAAGGAACATCAGTTTGGTTAGAACGGATTCCACCGTACTGTCGTAGCCGCTGATGACCCCTGCGTCCAGCAGATGGAGTCCGGTTTCATATCTTCCCATTTCCACTGTTCCGGTAGAGCATTGGGAGATGTTGACAATGATGATTCCCCGTGAAGTGGCATCCCTTAGAAGTTCGATGAACCATGGCTTTTGCGGAGCGTTGCCCGAACCGTAGGTTTTTAATACCACTGCGCGTAATCCCGGTGTATGCAGGATATTGCTGATCATGTTTTCCTGGATGCCCGGGAAAAGGGTCAGTATAATTACATTGGTATCATAAAGATAGTGTGGTTTTAATGGCAGATTGGGATCGGCTTTGTGAATACGGTCATATTCATATTTTATGTGGATGCCTGCTGTCGCCAGCGAAGGGAAATTGTATGAACGGAACGCATTGAAATTCTCCGCATTTATTTTTGTGGTACGGTTTCCGCGCAACAGATGGTTTTCGAAGAAGATGCATACTTCGGGTACAATAGCAGTGCCGTTCGGATGTTTGGCAGCGGCTATTTCTATGGAAGTGATCAGATTTTCCTTTCCATCGGTGCGCAACATGCCGATGGGCAGCTGGCTGCCAGTCAGGATAACCGGCTTGCTCAGGTTTTCCAGCATGAAGCTGAGCGCTGAAGCGGTGTATGCCATGGTGTCTGTACCGTGCAGAATGACGAACCCGTCAAAATTATCATAATTGTATTTGATGATCTTGACTAACTTGGCCCACAAGGCAGGTTCCATATCCGAAGAGTCAATGGGGGGATTGAATTGGTAAGAGGAGATGCGATAGTTGAACCGCTTCAATTCGGGGACATTGTCTTGTAACTGGTCGAAATTAAAGGCTTCTAGTGCACCTGTCTCAGGATTTTCAATCATGCCGATCGTACCGCCTGTGTATATTAGCAAAACGGAAGGATATTCACTCTGTATCATGCGCTTCTCTTGTTTAATTTTGGCACAAAGATAGTAATTATGTATAAGTATGACAAAAATAAGAGGGAAAAATAACAAAATGTTTTCTCTATGGACCGAGGCTGGTTTTCCCGGATAGGGTGGGTGGAAGATATGGAAAGATTACGTGTAAGATTATATATCTTATGCTTGTAAGATATATAATCTTATGCCTGCAAGGTACTGTATCTTTCACCTTCATCGTACTGGCCTTTCAGGTGAGCTTTGAAGAGGAGGGCATTATGAGTGAATGCCGTAAACGCAGATGCAGACGCAGCAGACGCAGGCCCTTTTTTCTCACACACGTGCGCGTATAATACAAGGTGGGGAAATAGAATAAACTACCGTAAGGTGGAAGACCCTATTTTAGAGAAAATGAACTTTGAATCTGAAACTTGTACTTTCAACCGACAATAAAAGAGTCGTATTCACTCTACATTTGAATAAGGATACAACTTTTTTATGTTGTTCAGTTACAATCTGTATCTTTTTCAGAGCGTTCATCTTCGTTTTGACCTCCCTCTCTGATGACAGTTAAAACAGGTTATTAAAAATAGATACACATTTACATATATAATGTACGCGCACGTGTGTGAGAAAAAAGGGCCTGCGTCTGCTGCGTCTGCGTCTGCGTTTACGGGTTGTGGAAGATCAGTTTTTCAAAGCTTCCAGCAGCTTGTCTGCCGCTTTTTCCGCATTCCCGTTTTCCTCGTCCAATAAGGTCACGAATTTACTGCCGATGATGGCTCCTGCGGCATGAGCGGATGCGGTTTCGAAGGTTTGTTTATTGGAAATTCCGAAACCTATCATGCGGGGATTGCGTAAATTCATGTCGGCGATGCGTTGGAAATAGGCTTGTTTCTGTGCGTTGAAATCTTTTTGAGCACCGGTGATAGCGGCGGAAGATACCATATAGATAAAACCGTCGGTGTGTTCATCAATCAGGCGGATACGTTCTTCGCTGGTTTCCGGAGTGATGAGCATGATGATTCTCACATCCTGTTCCTCGGCTATGGAACGATATTCCTCCATATAATCTTTGAAAGGCAAGTCGGGGATAATCACCCCGTCGATTCCCGTCTCCCGGCAAGTGCGGCAGAAATCCTTGAATCCATATTGCATGATGGGATTGAGATATCCCATCAACACCAGCGGAATCTGTACTTCTTTACGGATATCTTTCAGTTGGTCGAAAAGAAGTTTCAGTGTCATGCCGTTTTTCAAGGCGCGGGTGGCGGCGTGCTGGATAACGGGACCGTCAGCCATCGGGTCACTGAAAGGAATGCCGATTTCAATCATGTTAATCCCTTTTTTTTCCAGGACTTTGATGGTGCTTGCCGTACCTTCTAAAGTAGGAAAGCCTGCGCAAAAATAAAT
>ENA-ORVG01001186-ORVG01001186.1-human-gut-metagenome-genome-assembly--contig:-NODE-1186-length-32096-cov-9.679255_pt1 | contig 32096 bp, 30 predicted proteins | sample MGYA00242091_ERZ509233 | MGnify/ENA primary metagenome ERZ509233 (study PRJEB26280, sample SAMEA2338840) | human gut metagenome | biome: human gut; feature: human-associated habitat; material: faeces... | reverse complement strand
GCCCCGAACACGCCGAGCGCCACGGCCAGCGCGCCCGCGCCGAGCGCCGCAAGGGCGAGCAGCTTCGCCGCGACGGCGCGCCCGCGCGAGGGGACCGCCGTGAGGTTGGCGAGGCGCCCGGCAGCGCGCTCCTCGTCCACGGCGAGCCCGCAGACGATGGCGGACATGAGCGGCATGAGGGCGCCGAGGAACTGGGCGTAGGCGTCCGCGCCCAGCGCCGGGTCCCATCGGGTTACGGAGAAGTACTCGCCGCAGGCAAGACCGGCTGCCAGGCCGCAGACGAGGTGCACCGCCGTGAGCGGGGAGCGAGCCAGGCGCAGGGCCTCGGAGAGCAGGGCCCGCGGGAGAGTCATGCGCGGCGTCGGGTCGGAGAGTCGTGTCATGGCCATCACCTCTCCTCGGAGCGCGCGAACCAGGCCGCGCCCGCCGCCGTGAGCGCGGCGAACGCGAGCGCGCAGACCGCAAGGCCCGCCAGCGTGAGCATGCCGTCCGCCGCGAGCGCCCCGCCGAGCGCCATGTCCGCCGCGAGTGGCTCGCCGCTCGGCAGCACGGGGATGAAGCTCGTGGGGATGACCATGCTCGCCGACGGCGGAAAGAGCTGCGGCAGCGGCACCAGCGACCAGGCGAACCCACCCACGAGCTGCACGGCGAGCGGGCAGAAGATGCCCGCGAGCATGCCGAGTCGCGCCGTGAGGAAGAGCCCTGCGGGGATCATCCACGCCGCGGTCACCGTGTTGACGAGCGCGCAGAGGAGCATCGTGAGCGTGCCCGCGGCCGTGAGGCCCTGCGAGGAGAACGCCGATCCCGCGAGGTAGATGCCGAAGACCACGAGGTTCGAGAGCGCGCAGAGCGCGAGGCACCAGAGCGCCTTGGCCCACCAGGCGCGCCCGAGCGGGCAGCCCAGGCCCAGAAGCCCCCGCATCCGCGTGCGAGCGTCCGCCCGCGCGACGCACGCCACCACGAGCGAGAGAGACACGGGCAGGAAGAGCGCGTACCAGTAGTTCCACGCGCTGAAGATCTGCACGCCCCGGTAGGGCATCGCGCCGAGCAGCGGCATCGGCAGCGCCATGAGCACGGCCAGGCGAACCGGTGCCGCGTGGCGCGACTTCAGGGCCTCGGCGCGCAGGCCCGCGAGCAGGCCGCCTTTCTCGCCCGTCATGCCGCCACCTCCCCGCGTGCTCGTCGCCCTTCCCGGCAAAAGCTCATGAAGAGTTCCTCGAGGTCCTGCCCGGGCCGAAGCGCATCCTCGTAGGCGAGGCGCCCCCCGCAGATGATGCCGATGGTGTCCGCCATCTGCTGCACCTCGGAGAGGATGTGGCTCGAGACGATCACCGTCGTGCCCGCAGCCGCGAAGCCGCGAATCTGGTCGCGCAGCTCCTCGATGCCGATGGGGTCGAGGCCGTTGGTGGGCTCGTCGAGCACGAGCAGGCGCGGCCGGGCGATCAGCGCCAGCGCGAGCCCCAGGCGCTGTCGCATGCCCATCGAGAAGCGCCCGGCGCGCTTCTTCCCGGTGTCCGCGAGGTCCACGGCGGCGAGCACCTCATCTATGCGGCTCTCGGGAAGGCCCAGCAGCGTGGTGCGCACGCGCAGGTTCTCGCGCGCGGTGAGGTTTGGGTAGAGCGGCGCCTCCTCGATGAGGCTGCCGATTGCGTAGAGGTCCTCGCGGCGCCAGGCGTGCCCGGCAAAGAGGATCTCCCCGGCCGTCGGCCGCAGCATCCCGCAGATCATCTTGAGCGTTGTCGACTTGCCGGCGCCGTTGGGGCCGAGCAGCCCGTACACCTCGCCCTCGCGGATATGAAGGCTCACGTCGGCCACGGCGTCCTGCGCCTGGTCGCCGCGACCGAAGCGCTTGGTGAGCCCGCGCGTCTCGAGCATGTAACCCATGGGTTTATCCTTTCTCTACCGGGCGCGCGGGCCGAGTCACCGTACCCGCGTGCCTTACCTTTCGGGTTCACCATCCATGGTGGGGCGCGTTTCTAACGAAGCCGTAACGGCCGTTGGGCTCTTTTGGCGCCAGCCCTTCTCGACCCGCACATCATGATTAATTTGCTTAAGGCAACAACTTTCCCGATCGATGTAACCACCGAATCAAAACGTGTGCATCGGCCACCAAAGATGCCGAAAAATGTCGTTTTTGGAGGCTGATGTACACAAAAGCGATTGACATCCCGCTCGATACCGTCCTCCACATGTCTGGACTCTCTATGCTTACGCTGGATAGACATCGCCAGAACGGGTATAGTATCGAAAGTTTTGTCGTTTACCAGCGGGGGAGTCCTGTGGGCATCAAAAAGAAGATCAAAAAGGAGCTTATCGGCACCTCCGATTACCCGTCGAATAAGATCTTCACGATCTCCAATTTCATTACCTTCACGCGCCTGATCCTCACGCTGGTCTTCCTGTACCTGTTTGTGACGGATAACAACCGCGTTGTCGCCATCGTCATCTATGCCATCGCGGCCTCCACCGACTGGATGGACGGTCAGATTGCCCGCATGACCAAAACGGTCTCGTGGCTCGGCAAGGTTATGGATCCCATCTGCGACCGTGCGCTGCTATTTACAGGCGTTTTAGGTCTCGTGGTTCGCGGCGAGCTTCCCATCTGGGTCTGCGTGCTCATCATTGGTCGCGATATCTACCTTGGCATCGGCACGCTTATCGTGCGCCACTATCACCGCCGCCCCATCGACGTAGTGTTTCCCGGCAAGATTGCGACGGCGCTGCTCATGACCGGCTTCTCGCTCATGCTGCTGGGCTTTCCCACTGTGGATGGCTGGCACCTGCTGCCCGCTACGTTCACGGCCTTCCCGGGCCTCAACGGCAGCCCGGTACCGCTTGGCATCTTCTTTGTGTACGGCGGCGTCATCTTCTCCATGCTCACCGCCGTCATCTATTCCATTAAGGGTGGAGCAGCCATTAAACAAGCCGTGGCGCATCCAGAGGACGAAGACATCGACTTTCTTAACCCCGAAATCGAAGATTAAGCCATTGGGGTATGATTACGTTCAGTACATTTTTTGCGGCATGTCCGCGTTAAGTTAGGGGTTGTCATGGACAACATGGTTAACAATATGCCTCAGAACGGTAAGGACTCAGACGCCACTTACGTTTTCCGCGTTCCTTCGAGCGATGTCACCGTTCCCGACCTCATGGCCAACGTGCACATCACCGCACCCGTCTTATCTATCGTCAAAGGCCCGCAAACCGGTGCAGCCTTTGAGCTCGAGGATAATGTGACCACCATCGGCCGCGATCCCGCTAACGGCATCTTCCTCAACGACATGACCGTGTCGCGTAGCCACGCGCGCATTATTCGCGAGGGTCTGGGTGCCCGCATCGAGGACCTGGGCTCGCTCAACGGTACGTGGGTTGACGGCGCTATCGTCAACGGCGCCCCGCTGCACGATGGCTCTTCCGTCCAGATCGGTACGTTTACGCTCATCTACCACGAGAGCACGCCGGAGCGCATCGAAACCGGTGAGTAGGGCATGGCCGAACGCAACTATCTGAGTATCGGCCAGGTCGTCAATCTACTTCGAGGCGCATACCCCGATCTTTCGAACTCAAAAATTAGATTTCTCGAAGATGAGGGGCTCATCACCCCTCATCGCACGCCTAAGGGCTATCGTCAGTACTCCAAGGAGGACGTTGACCGCCTGGAGGTCATTCTGCACCTGCAGAAGACTCGCTACATGCCGCTCAACGTGATCAAGCAGCGCCTGGAAAACGCCACGGACCTGTCTACGCTCGCCTACGAGGTGGGCCTGCTGTCCGACGTTCCGCTCAAGACGGAGCCCAAGGAGACCAAGCAAAAGCTGCATCCTATCGAGACCATCCCCGATATGCTCGGTGTTGAGATCTCGTTTATCCGCTCCCTGGCCGAAAACGACCTCATTCGCATCATCAAGAGCCCGCAAAACCGCGAGCTTGTCGATGGCCGCGATTTCCCGATCATCCGTTACTGCTCCGAGCTTTCGCGCTTTCATATCGAGCCGCGCAACCTGCGCCAGTACGTATCGTCGGCAAACCGCGAGTCCTCGATGTTTGAGCAGGTGCTCGTGAGCATGCTCGGCATGGACACTTCCGATGACGAACGCGACGCCAAGCTCGAGCGCGCGTTTAAGAAGCTGCATGACCTCACCGAAGGTGTCCATACCGCACTGCTCAAGAACCGCGTATTTGAGTCACTCAACGCCGTGGTCGAGGACGCCGATATCGATGCCCTCGACGAGGAGATTGCACGCTCCGAATCCACCAAGGCCAAAAGCGAAGAGGCATCCGTCCCAGTGGCTCCCGTGCGCGAGGAATCTATCGTGCAGCCTCTCAAGGTTGTCGCCCCCTCACGCGCCGGCACCGCCAGCGCGGCCAAATAGACGCTGCTACAAACCAGCCTCCCCTGAAAGGTCATGCCATGTACGACTTCGAATCTCATATCGTCAACATCCCCGACTATCCCGAGCCCGGAGTCGTCTTTAAGGACATCACGCCGCTCTTCGGTAATCCCGAAGCGCTAAAGGCCATGGTAGATGCCCTGGCCGAGCATTTTGCCGGCATGGGCATCACCAAGGTCGTGGGTCCCGAGGCTCGCGGCTTTATGGTCGGCGTGCCCGTGGCCGTCGCCCTAGGCGCTGGCTTTGTGCCCGCACGCAAGCCGGGCAAGCTGCCTCGCAAGACGGTGAGCGAGAGCTACGAGCTCGAATATGGCACCGACTCTATCGAGATCCACGCCGATGCCATTACCTCTAAAGATACCGTGTTGATTCTGGACGACTTGGTCGCGACGGGCGGAACCGTCGCGGCAACAGGTAAACTGGTGCGAGATATGGGCGCAAAGCTTGTGGGTTACGGTTGTATCCTCGAGCTTGCGTTTCTTAACCCGCGCAAGAAGCTCACGCCTTCCAACGAGGACGTCGAGCTCCTTAGCCTGGTAACGGTGGACTAGCCGCTACCCTTAGATACCGGAAAGGAAGCTCCATGCGCACAGCAAATACGCACAAAAACATGGCACGCTGCGCTGCTACGGCAACCCTCGCTTGTGTTTTGGGCCTGGGCCTCGCGGCTCCGGCCTATGCCGATACCGCATCCGACCTTGCCGCCGCTCGTACCAAACTCGAGCAGATCGGCACGCAGACCCAGCAAATTCATGAAGAACTCTCCGCACAGACGCAGGAGCTTGATCAGACTGCAGGCGAGATCACGCAAAAGCAGCAAGAGATTGCCGAGGGCCAGGCAAAGCTTTCGAGCTACGTTGCCGGCGAGTACAAGACCGGCGGTCTGAGTCTCCTTCAGGTTCTGACAGGCGTCGACGATCTGGGCGACATGCTCAACCGTCTGTTCTATTACGGCAAGGTTTCCGACAAGCAGGCCCAGACCATTCAGGATGTCAAGGACCTTAAGCAGCAGCTCACCGATAAGCAGGCCGAGCAGGAGAAGAACGTCGCCGCGACGCAGAAGAAGGTCGACGAGCTCAACGCCCAGCAGGCTGAGGCCCAGAGTGTCGTGAGCTCCCTGGACTCCCAGCTGCAGGCCGAGCTTGCCGCCGAGGCTGAAGCCAACGCAGCACTTCAGACCGGCATTAACGCCAGCACCGCCGAGAAGGCTACGGTGAGCAACGACACCGCCGGTACGACTGAGAACACCAACAATGGCGGCAATACGCCCGCGCCCACTCCTACGCCCGCTCCGGCCCCTACGCCGCAGCCCGCCCCGGCTCCGGCTCCGGCGCCGACGCCTTCCGCACCGAGCCAGTCTGTTGACGGCGGTTCCGTTGTTTCGCGCGCCTACAGCAAGCTTGGTTGCGCTTATTCCTGGGGCGGCATTGGACCGGACAGCTTTGACTGCTCCGGTTTTGTAAGCTACTGTCTCACGGGCCGCTACTGCCGTCTGGGCACCACCGGCACCTTCATGGGTTGGACCCGCGTGTCCGACCCGCAACCGGGCGATGTCGTGGTTAACTCCTACCATACTGGCATCTATATCGGTAATGGTCAGATGATCCATGCTTCCGACTACAAGACGGGCGTCATCATCAGCTCCGTCGCAGCCGGCATGAACAACAACTACATTTTCGTGCGCTACTAATTTTTTACTACAGCGAATGAACGTGGGCCTCGCGATCTTGAATCACGAGGCCCATTCTATTTGCCCCAACCGTTTGCCATAAGATCAGTACGGCTATCTAGTATTCAAAACTAGATAGCCGTCCAATCAATCAAAAAGATGGCTATAATTGTTGGGGAACAAATAGAAAGGACCCTCAATGAGCTGGGCGCTTATCTCCGATTCGAGCTGCAATCTTCGCGATTGGCAGCCAACCACACCTCATACCACCTTTGCATTTACACCCCTTAAGATCCGAGTGGGGGAGCGCGAATTTGTCGACGACCTCTCGCTCGATGTTCACGAGCTCAATTGCGTCGTGCAGGCGGAGTCGAGCGCTTCTTCGAGCGCCTGTCCAAGCGTAGGGGAGTGGGCCGAACTCTTTAGGCTTGCCGACAAGACGATTTGCATGCCCATCTCCGAGGGAGTCTCGGGAAGCTACAATGCCGCGGCCACCGCACGTGACATGGTGCTTGCCGAGGAGCCGGACCGTCAGATTCATTTGGTTAACTCGCGAGCCGCAGGTGGCAAAATGGATTTGATCTTCCTGCTGTTCGACCGCTATCTTGCAAGCAACCCAGATGCCTCCTTTGAGGACGCCTGCGCCTATTTCGATAGCTTGGAGCAGAACAGCAAGATCCTCTTTAGTTTGTGCAATTACGAAAATCTTGCGAAGGCCGGACGTATCCCTAAGGCGGCCGGCGTCATTGCCAACAGGCTCAATATCCGCATTTTGGGCACGGCGAGCGAAGCGGGCAAAATTGAACTCGTTGGTCACACCCGCGGCGAAAAGAAGATGCTCACCAAGATTGTCGACACCATGGAGGCTGAGGGCTTTACCGGCGGCGAGGTCGTAATCGACCATGTCGAAAATGAGGCGGGCGCCCAGGCACTTGCCAGCCGCATTGTGGAGCATTGGCCCGGCTCCAAAACCATCATCATGCCTTGCAACGGACTGGATTCATACTATGCCGAGATGCACGGGCTCATTATCGGCTACGGCATGGGCGTGGCTTCGGGCCGATAATTTCCAACTAGACAAACGCACGGGCGGGATAAGGGGCCAATGGCTCTTTATCCCGCCCGTCTTATGCCCCGATTAGCTATTAAACCCATTAAACTTAAGGTAGCTCATCAGGTATGCCTTCGAAACGAAGGACGATACCGCACTGCGCACGAGCAGCGACTCGCGCGTGACCTGATGGGCGGTATCGGGCACGGGAGTCTGCTCGACGGAAAACGCCGCACGAATCGATGCCTCAAGTTGATCGACTACATAATCGAAAGCAGTCGGAGCGTCGTAACTCAAGCGCTGAATATTAAAGAGTGCCTGAACCGCAGCGATGGGCAGCACCTGCTTAAAGATACAAATGGCGATGAGACGCGCAATCTGCTCACGGCCATACTGCTTTTTAACCGGAGCAGGAACGAGACCGACCTTCACGTAGTTATTGATCATCGATGGTGTGATAACGGGCTGCTCTACGCAAATCGAAAGCGGCTCCATCCACAGCACAACATATTCAATAACCTGATCGCGATAGAGCGTTACGTTGGGCAGCTGGTCATAGCGTGGCAGGCTCAAAGCGTTGAGCTTACCCACCATATCGGACTGAATAAATGCATCCGGCAGCACCGTCGGCTGAATATCCCCCGGCTTAATGCTGACCGATGTATCGGACATCGGGATAACATGTTTGACGTGGTTCATAAGGATCCTCCGTTCGTTATCTATATTGTATTCTAGGTCATCTAGTTTTGCATATCACATAGCCGCTAAGTAAAAGTGGTTGGACAGCACATTTATGCACTGCCCAACCACTTTGTTTGAAGATAACAACCTTACATAAGATATATTATCGTACTTATCCGCGTAAGAAAGCGTATGCGCTGGTAGCCGCTATAGCTCCGTCCGAAACGGCGGTCACAACTTGACGTAAACGCTTGGAGCGAATATCGCCGGCGGCAAATAAGCCAGGTGTGCGGGTGGCCATCGATTCGTCGGTCACAATACCGCCGTCGGGCGCCAGATCTACCAGATGCTCAACAAGCTCGGTATGAGGCTGCGTGCCAGCAAAGACAAAAATGCCAAACGAACCAGGATCAAAGGACTCAACGTGCATTTCACTAGTCGCATTGTCCTTAAACGTGATTGTCGTGGGCATCGCCTCACCAGAAAGCTCAACAATACTAGTTTGGTACCTAACTGAAATATTATCTTTTGCGAGCACCTTTTGAACCACGCCATCGGGGGCACGGAACTGATCGCGTCGCAAGACGATGGTCACGCTGCTGGCGATTTCTGACAAGAACAGGGCTTCCTCGCAGGCAGCATTACCGCCACCGATGACAAAGACCTGTTTACCGCGAAAGAACATGCCATCGCACGTCGCGCAATAAGAAACGCCACGACCGCGATACGTATCCTCGCCAACAAAACCAGCAGATCGCGGCGTGGCACCCATGCAAGCGATAACGCTCGAGGCCAGCGTATCGCCCATATCGTGATGCACCGTAAACAGCGCCGCATCCGCATCGTAATCGATACCCGCAACCATGCTCCATGCAACCTGTGCTCCCAGGCCCTCTGCATGTTGCTGAAACCGCTCGCCGAGTTCGGCGCCACTCAAGAGCGGAATGCCCGGATAGTTCTCGACCTCATTGGTTGTGGCGATCTGTCCTCCCGACATACCTTGCTCAATCACGGTCGTCGTTAGGTTGGCGCGCGCCGCGTAAATGGCTGCAGCATAGCCCGCAGGCCCGCCGCCGATAATCGCAACATCGATCGGCTGATGAGTAGTCATGAAGAGACCTCCTGTCGAAAGATTGGCGTTCTTTGCGCTCATACCCAAATTTATGCGAACGTGACACTCATGCACTACAATGATTCTCTGTGAAACAAAGATGAAGGGGAGATATCGATGGATCAGACGCAGACGAGCGATGACGCTCCCCTGCTCACGCACAGCACTCCCCAATCGGGACAAACCACGCTCTTGGCTCAGCAAAAACCTCTCGTGACTATCGTGCACGCCTCGGTCGGCTCGGGCCACAAGGCCGCCGCAAATGCGATTGCGCAGGCATTCGACCACATCCGCGGCACCAATGGCATCCCCGAGGATGTTGAGATTGAAGTGCTCGATATCCTTGATTTTGGACGCATAAAATTCGACGGCAACAAAACGGCCGCCTCGTTTACCGGCGCCACGCGCCCAATTTATGACTTGACCTGGCGTTATACCCTTACCGGACACCTGCTTTGGGGCGGTGGCACGGCATGGTCGCGCATCATGTTCCCCGCATTTAACGAATACGTTCGAACTCGCAGGCCCATTGCCGTGGTAGCCACACATATCACGGCAGCCAACGTCGCCGTCGGCGCGCGCGTCATTACGGGCATCGACTATCCCGTCATTTGCGTTCCGACCGATTACGAGGTCGAGGGCTGGTGGCCCCATAAGGACACCGACCTATTCTGCGTAGCAAACGAGTTTATGGCCGAAACACTCCGACCCCGTAAGGTTCCCGAGGCAAAGATCCGCATTACGGGCATCCCCATTCGCACCGGGTTTGATACGGATTACAATCGCGAGGAAGAACTCGAGAAGTTCAATCTCCCCACAGACAAGCTCGTTGTGCTGGTGATGGCTGGCGCCAGTTTGCCTCAACCGTACGTTCGCTTTCGGGCGGAGATGGACCGCACCCTCCCCTTCCTGCGCAGCTTCGAGGACATGCACTTTGTCTTTTTGCCGGGCAAGGATGCCGAATATGCCACCCGTCTCAAAACGCTTTTCGATGCCATGAAACTCGAGAACGTCACGGTTCTTGACTACGTCGATGACATGGCAGCGCTTATGCACGGCTGTGACCTAGCAATTCTCAAATCGGGCGGACTCACTGTTACCGAATGCCTGTGCGCACACCTGCCGATGATCCTACTGGGCAAGTCCTATGGCCAGGAAAAGGCCAACACCACCATGCTCACCGGCATGGGCGCCAGCATGCATGTTACCACCGCACGCGAGCTCATCGTGACACTGCGCCATCTCCACGATCATCCCGAATCGCTCAAGGCACTGCTCATCAATGGCGAAGTACTGCGCCGTCCACGCGCGGCCGAGGATATCGCCATCGCAACCATGGAGCTTGCAGGAAAGCCCCAAAAACGTAAACGAGCCTTCTGCCGCTTCTACTGGGGCGGAAAACCTGCGCATATCCGCTAGCATTGGACTGTCCGCTTACCTGTGGGAGGCCCCTATATATCATTCCATGCTCAAACATTCTCGCTGCGCTGCGAAACTGCGCGTGGAACGATATATAGGGGCCTCCCACAGGTAAGCTGCGTTTACGTACTAGCAGCTACACCGGATTCCCCACCATTAGAACCTGCAAAGGCGAAAACGGAAATCATAAATATAGTAAGCCGATGCGATAAAGGAGGTTTTCCTTTATCGCATCGGCTTACTAGAAAGTAAGGCTTTTATTTTTCAAGCGAGTAACCGCCCGACCGCCTCTCACACATATCGTTCCACGCGCAGTTTCGCAGCGAGCGAAGCGACGCGAGAATGTTTGAGCATGGAATGATATGTGTGAGAGACGGGCGGGAGGGATACGAGCGCCCCTAGGCGACGCCGCTGGAGCCGAAGCCTCCTTTGCCTCGGTCGGTTTCGTCTAGTTCTTCTACTTCTATGAGGTTGACCGTGGGGACTTCTTGGATGACGAGCTGAGCGATGCGGTCGCCTTTGTTGATCTGGATATTGTTGGTGGGATCCAGGTTGATGAGGATGACCTTAAGCTCGCCTCGATAGTGAGCATCGATGAGACCGGGCGTGTTGACTATAGACAGGCCCTGCTTAATGGCTAGGCCGCTGCGGGGCTGGACAAAGCCGGCGTAACCATCGGGCAGCGCAATGGCCAAGCCAGTGGAGACCAATCGGCGCTCAAAGGGCTTGAGGGTGCAGTCTTCGTTGGCGCGGAGGTCAAGACCGGCATCCGTGGGATGTGCGTATTTGGGAAGCTCGACCGTGGGATCGAGACGTTTAATGTTAACGGTAATGTTGGACATGAAATCACCTTAGCTTGTCGAGCTCTTGCAAAAACTCGTCGACGTCTTTGAAATCGCGATAGACCGAGGCAAAGCGGATGTAGGCCACCTTGTCGATCTTGGCCAGGCGCTTGAGTACCATATCGCCCAGGTCGTGGGACGTAACAGCCGTCAGCGTACGTGAACGCAACTCCACCTCGATATCATCGATGATCTCGTTGAGCTTTTTCGTATCGATATCGCGCTTAATCGTGGCGCGCATCAGGCCGACCAGCAGCTTGTTGCGATCGAACCGCTGCTTTGAACCGTCGGATTTGATGACCTCGATGGGATCTTCGCAGCGCTCGAACGTCGTAAAACGATAATTGCACGAACAACATTCACGACGGCGCTTGATAGTGTTGTTCGACTCCTGCATACGGGAATCGACAACGCGGGTATGTGCCTTGCCGCATTTGGGACAGCGCATGGTACCTCCTCCTAAACGATAACAAGGGTACCATGCGACCGAGCGGAAATCTTACGAACGAGCCGGAACTTTCAGAACTGCACCGGCATCAAGGGAGCCGCGATCGAGGTGATTGACACTACGAATCATGTCGGAAGTCTCCTGCGTGGAAAGGCCATCGATGGGATGCTCCTGGGCAAGCGACCACAGAGAATCGCCGGACTGCACACGAACCGTCTCGTAGGTAACGTTGGCTACGGAATCGGCATATGCTGCGTGACGAGCAGAAAAGACTGACGTGGCGAGCACAAAGAACAGGGTGAATGCTACAGCAACAGCAACAATCGTCGAAGCCTTCAGGGCAACAGGAGCCGAAGCAGCGGCCGCACGCTGGGTGCGAACGGGTTTAGTGGCCACGGCCTGAAAATGGGAGCGTCCACCCTTCACGACCGTGAAGGCAGGCGAGGCGGGCGCCTCGAGCTTAAGAGCAAGGTTTCCCTGGACCATATCCGCTGCGTTCATTCTGTTCTCCTCTCGTTTGTTTTGACGAGAACTGTTTTATCAAGCCGCGGGGACAAAAAAGTCTAGCGCGGGAACGAGTGTTCGGTTATTATTATCTTCGAACAGTTGTTCCTGTCAAGCAAAAATAGAACATTTGTTTGGTATGGGTAGAGAGGAATCCCTGATGGCTCGCAAAATTACCAAGCGTCAGCAGCAAATTTACGACTTCATCAAGGAATATCAGCAGGAGAAGGGCTATCCGCCCAGTGTGCGCGAGATGGCTTCGGCCGTGGGCCTTTCCTCCCCTAGCACCGTACATGCTCATCTCTCCGCGCTGGAAGCACGCGGCCTACTCAAGCGTGATGCCACCAAGCCTCGCGCCCTCGAGCTCTTTGACGAGGACGGATCTTCCGTCTCCATCTCAAAGTCCGATGAGCCCACGGCGCCTCGCGGCACCGTATCGCTGCCTCTCGTAGGCCGTGTCGCTGCAGGGATTCCTATTCTTGCCGAGCAGAATATCGAGGACACCTTTACTATCCCAACAGAGATCGCAACGGACCAGGGGTCCTTTATCCTCGAGGTCCACGGCAATTCGATGATTAACGTCGGTATCTATAACGGCGACTACATCATCGTCCGCGAGCAGAAGAGCGCCATGAATGGCGAGATTGTCGTGGCCATGATCGATGGTTCCGCAACAGTCAAAACGTTCTATAAGGAACAGGGACGCGTTCGCTTGCAGCCCGAAAACGACACTATGGAGCCTATCTATGCGACAAATCCCACAATCCTGGGCAAGGTCGTCGGCTTGATGCGCCGGTTCTCGTAATGCAAAAACGCATCACGGTCTTTGATACCATTCGCGGGTTTACCATGCTGTCGATGGCGGGATTTCATGCCTGCTACGACCTTGCCTACCTATATGGTTGGAAGATGCCCTGGTTTACCCAGACCATCTTCCAAGACATCTGGCGCGCCAGCATCAGTTGGGTATTTTTGTTTATTGCCGGCTGGATGTGCACTCTCTCGCGCAACAACATCAAGCGTGCCGCCAAATATGCCGTTGCCGCTTTGATCGTATGGATTGCAACGACGCTCGTCTCAGTCGATGACTCGGTAAACTTCGGCATCATTTTCTGCATGGCGGCATGCACAGCCATTGTTGCACTCGCGCGCCCGGTTCTCGATAGGGTACCTGCAGTATGGGGTATAACGATTTGCCTCATACTCTTTGCCTGTACCTGGAGCATTCCTAAAGCGGTCTACCCTATCCCCTATCTAGCTTGGCTGGGTTTCCCAAGTCCAGACTTCGTCTCCGGTGATTACTATCCGCTCATACCATTCTTATTTATGTACCTCGCAGGCTTCTTTGCCGCCCGCACGGCACAAAAAGCAAACCGTAAAGCGCCAGCATGGGCCTATTCGAATCCCATCCCGGCGCTCGCGAGCCTCGGACGCCATGCGCTGCCGTTCTATCTGCTTCATCAGCCGGTTATCTTGGGTGTACTGGAGCTGATTTATTCCGTTCGGTAACGCTCAAGACGTGGTGCGATACGGGCCGGAAGCTTTGCCACAATACGAACGCCGTCTTCGAGGTATTCCTCGTGCAGGAGGGTTCCCTGTTCGTGCACGAGCGTGATTAACGCGCCCTCTCGATACGGGATATCGGCCGAGAGCAACACGTCTGTAGCGGCCGCTTCACGAGCGATGTGGTCGACTAAGTCATCAAGACCCTCACCCGTCTGAGCCGAGAACAGCACCGCCTCGGGATAGCGCCGGCGAAAGCTCAAGCGATCGACGCTATCGAGCAGATCAATTTTATTGAAAACGGTAAGCGTCAAGCGCTCACCGGCACCGATCTCGTCAAGGACACGATCAACCGCCTCAAGCTGACGCTCGTAATCCTCATCGGAAGCGTCTACAACTTTAAGAATCAAATCGGCGCCGAGCACCTCGGAAAGCGTAGATTTAAACGCGTCGACCAGGCCATGGGGCAGCTTTTGAATAAAGCCGACGGTATCGGTGATCGTCATGCCACGGCCACCGGGCAAACGGTACGAGCGCGTCGTAGGATCGAGCGTGGCAAACAGCTTATCCTGCGAAAGTACCGTGGATCCCGTCAAACGATTAAGCAACGTCGACTTGCCGGCATTGGTGTAGCCAGCCAACGCCACGCGAAACGCCGGCGATTCAATACGGCTTTTCGATTGCACATCACGACGTTGTTCAACCTGTTTCAGTTCGCGTCGAAGCGCAGCGATCTTATTACGAATTAGGCGACGGTCGACCTCGAGCTGGCTTTCGCCCTGGCCAAAGCGAGAGCCAATACCGCCACGCGTCTGTTCCTTAGCAAGATGGCTCCACATACCTCGCAGACGAGGCAGCAGATACTGCAACTGTGCCAGCTGCACCTGCAAGCGGCCCTCACGAGTCTGGGCATGCAGGCCAAAGATATCCAAAATCAATGCCGTACGGTCAATAATCTTGACCGGTTCGCCCACGGCTTTCTCAAGATAGGACTGCTGCGAGGGCGTCAGGTCGTCGTCGAAGATAACAACATCCGCATCCATACGATGCACCAAACCGCACAGCTCCTCGACCTTGCCGGAGCCGATAAGCGATTTGGGATAGGGTTTGACCAGGCGCTGAGACAAGCGTGCGACGCATTGGGCTCCAGCAGTGTGCGCCAGACGCTCAAGCTCGTCGAGCGAACGGTCGAGCGGCCAGGCGTTATCGCGCCACTCAACACCAACCAAGATGGCGCGCTCGGGTTCAGGCGCCGTGGGGACCAAAGGGAAACGAGCCATTAGGCAGCCTCGATGCGACGGTAAAAATCATCAACGACCTCATCGATCGTAAACTCATCCATATCGAACCACACGATGCGATCGTCACGCTTAAACCAGGAAAGCTGGCGCTTGGCATAGCGACGCGAGCGCATCTTGATAAGCTCACGGGCCTCATCCATGGTAATAGCGCCTCGCAAGGCATCGATAATCTCTTTGTAACCGATTGCCTGCATCGACGTGAGTGCATCACCCAGGCCCTGATCCATAAGGCCACGGACCTCATCAACCAGCCCCTGCTCAAACATAAGGTCGACACGCAGGTTAATGCGCTCATAGAGCACTTCACGGCTACGCGTCAGACCAAACCACAAGGCATGATAACGCTCGTGCGGGACGCTGAATTTCGACTTCTGCTTGGCATACGACACGCCGTCATCGTGCATCTCGAGCGCACGAATCACACGACGCACGTTATGGGGATGAATCACGGCAGCAGATTCCGGATCGCGTTCGGCAAGCAAGGCATGCAGTGCGTCCTCGCCAATGCGCTCGGCAAGCTCCTGGTAGCCCGCGCGACGCTCGTCCTCGAGTTCTCCCGAAGGAAAATCCATTTCATCGAGTGCAGCCTTGAGATACAAGCCCGTACCGCCGCAAAAGACCGGAAGCCGTTGCTCGCCAAGCAAACGCTCGATATGCGCTCGGCCGTCCGACTGATAGAGAGCAGCAGAATATGCGACGCCCGGATCCACGATATCGACAAGGCGCAGAGGTGCCGAGCACTCCTCGGGCATCATCTTGGCCGTACCGATATCCATACCGCGATAGATTTGCATCGCATCGCACGACAACACTTCGGACGACAAACGAGCAGCCAGGCGGTCGGCAACATCGCTCTTTCCGACCGCTGTCGGACCGACAATCGCTACAGCAGAAAGGCTTGCACCAGGAGAAATCATTAGCGGGGCTCGCCCACGACGGAGCCAGACAGATACCACGTCTTGGCGACATCAATATCAACATCGACGATTTTGCCGATGAGTTGATCGATGCTATAGCCAGCAGGAATTGGCGCATGCACCGTCTGGTTCTTGGGGCTCTTGCCCAGAAGGACAGCGTCGTTCTTCTTGCTCGTACCCTCAATAAGTGCAGGCACCACGGTGTGAAGCTCGCCCTGGTTATACTCGTGCGCCGTCGTCTCGATAACCTTGACCAGACGGTTAAAGCGCTCAAGGATAACCTCATGCGGGGTGGGATCATAAATCTCAGCTGCCGGGGTACCGGCGCGCTTGGAGTAAATAAACGTGTAGGCCTGGGCATAGCGCACCGTCTCGGCAAGCGAGAGCGTCTGCTCAAAGTCTTCCTCGGTCTCGCCCGGGAAGCCCACGATGATGTCGGTCGAAAGCGCAATATCGGGCATACGGTTGCGAATACGATCGACCAGACCCAGATAATCCTCGCGCGTATAACGACGATTCATCTCTTTAAGAATGCGCGTGGAGCCCGACTGAACGGCCAGGTGGAGCTGCGGCATAACGGCAGGCGTCTCGGCCATAGCATCGATGGTCTCGGGCAGCAGATCTTTGGGATGCGAAGAGGTAAAGAAGATACGCTCGACACCCGTATCGCCCACGGCGCGCAGCAGATCGGCAAAGCGCGGCTTGCCAAAGAGGTCACGACCGTAGGAGTTAACGTTTTGGCCCAGCAGCGTAATCTCACGCACGCCCTGACGCACCAGACCTGTCACCTCGTCGACAATCTCCTCGAAGGGACGGCTCTTCTCACGACCACGGACGTACGGCACGATGCAGTACGTGCAGAAGTTGTTGCAGCCCGTCATGATGGGCACCCAAGCGTGATATTGCGTCTCGCGGTGCCACGGCATACTCATGGCGTCGGTATCCTCATGCTCATTCGTGCGGATATGGCGCTTGCCATCCAAAAACGCCTCGGCGATAAGCTCAGCCACGTGAGCAATGGAATGGGTACCAAAAATGACGTTGACGTTATCGACGTTAGTGAGCAAGCCCTCGCCATCGCGCTGGGCGATGCAGCCGCCCACGGCGACCACGCGCTTACCCGAAGGCGAAGGAGGAAGACTCTTGCAGGAATTGCACTGACCATACAGGCGCGTATCGGCAGCCTCGCGAACACAGCACGTCATGAACACTACAATATCGGCATGCTCGGGATCGAGCGCCATAAGACAGCCATAAGAATCGAGCAAACCACTCACGCGCTCGGAGTCGTGCTGATTCATCTGACAGCCGAACGTGCGGATAAAGTAGGTTTTGCCGGCAAGAATATCGCGTACGGAACGCTGGTCCATGAGCTTACATCCTAACGATGGTATCGACGGGGCGCATAGGTGCTACAAGCGTGCAGATGACTCGCTTACGCAACAGGCTTAACGTCGTCCATAACGACGTTATCCATAGCAGCCCGATTAATCTGGTGAACGTAGATAGAGAGACGAATTGCCGTGCGCGACTCTCCGTTAATGAGGATGTCGGAGAACACCGGCGCGCAGGAGACATCGAAGCCGGTCGGAATCAGAAAGCCGCGCGCAATGGCAACGGCCTTGATGGCCTGGTTGACGGCACCGGCGCCGACGCACTGAATGTTGACGGGGACGCCATCTTTGACCATGCCGGCAATGGCGCCGGCAACGGACGCGGGCGATGATTTGCTTGATACCTTCAGGCAATCCATGAAGAAACTCCTGCGTTTAAAAGTACGTTTTAACTGCAATAACTGTATCGTACCGAGCGGACTCGGTAAAGATTTTATTCCTCTTTGGCAAGATCGAACGTCACCGTGATGCGATCACGCGAAACGCGAATCTTAGGGTCGCCGCACAGATTGAGGTAATACCGGGCAGCGAGGTCGTTAAAGTCACGCTCGACCGCACGCGAAAACTGCGCCATATCATCCTTGGCGATGCGAAGGCCTCGACGGTCCTTGGCAAGATCGACGGGAGCCGGCGTATGCGAGGTGGAATCGCGCTCGCGCAGCAGGCGCGCGGTCACGCCGCGAACGGGCTTAATCTGTCCCGACAGAATACGGTGGGCAGTGCGCTCGGACATCTCGAGACCCAACCCGGAGCAGATCCGGATAAAGTCCTCGGCATCTGAGGCAAGGCCCAAACGATCGATAACCGGAAGCTCGCACTCGTCGTCGATAAAGAGCAGGCGCGACGTATCGAGACGGCTCGAAGCCTGAGCGTACAGGGTCGCAGCGATCTCGGACGGAGAGCCCAGATACACATCGCAGCAACGCAGCTCCTCAAGGGCAAACTCACAGGCCGCGCGAATGATGTTGTGGGGGCCGCGAGCACATACATAGCGGCCGTCTTCGTCTTTAACCGCCTGAGGCCAGCTCGACTGGTCGGCGCGCTCACCCAAGCGATCGGTGGCAACGCACACCTTAAACGCGGAGCCCAAATCGACGCCCGATGTAACAACGCGTGCCTCATCCGTGTTCTGCCTGATAGAGAACAGCGCCATACCACGACCGTGAACACCCCAACGGTCCATTTTCATGCTCTCGAGCTTGGAGGTAACACGGGCATCGAAGATACGCTCCTGCATATCCTGCGGCACACCCGAACCGTTATCCAGGAAGAGGAGGGTGCGAACACCCTCCTCCTTGGTCGTGGCAAGATAGACCTTATCGGCTCCGGCATCACGAGCATTACGCAGCATCTCAATGACAATGTCCTCTACATGCTGAATGTCATGCTTGGCCTGACGGCGCTCGGCCTCCGAAACGCGGAGGCGGACATACCCCTCGCCAAGGTTTTCCTCGACGCGAAGGTTGCCCTCCCCCGACATCGACGCGATAAATGAGATGAGCTCGTTCGCGTCGTTCATGTTATTTAGCGATATCGACGGCACGGCTCTCGCGAATCACGACGACGCGCACCTGACCGGGATACTCCATCTCTTCCTCGATCTGATGGGCGATATCGTGCGCAAGCACCGTGGACTGAGCATCGGAGATCTTGTCCGGCTGAACCATGACATGAACCTCGCGACCGGCCTGCATGGCATAGGTACGCTCGACGCCGTCGTGAGAGTTGGCAATCTCCTCGAGCTTCTCAAGGCGCTTGATGTAGTTCTCGGCCGACTCACGGCGGGCGCCGGGACGAGAAGCGGAGACGGCATCGGCAGCCTGAACCAGAACGTCGAGCACCGTGTTGGGGTCGACATCGGCATGATGGGCCTCGATCGCGTGGACGATGACGGGCTTCTCGCCATAACGGCGGGCAAGCTCGGCGCCAATGACGGCATGCGGTCCCTCAACGTCGTGGTCGATGGCCTTACCCAGGTCGTGCAGAAGACCGGCGCGCTTGGCGGTCACAACATCCAGGCCAAGCTCAGAGGCCATCACGCCGCAAAGGTCGGAAACCTCAAGCGAGTGCTGCAGCACGTTCTGACCAAACGAGGTGCGGTAGCGCAATGCGCCCAGGGTCTTGACGATCTCGGGATGCAGGTCGTGGATACCGGTATCGAAGGCGGCCTGCTCGCCAGCCTCGCGTACACGCTGCTGAACCAAGTCGGCGGCCTTGTGATACATCTCCTCGATGCGGGCGGGGTGAATGCGGCCGTCGGCAATAAGGTTCTCGAGCGCCACGCGGGCAGTCTCACGACGGACCGGATCGAAGCTCGAAAGCACGACGGTCTCGGGGGTGTCGTCAATCACGAGGTTGACGCCGGACACCTGCTCAAAGGTGCGGATGTTGCGACCCTCGCGACCGATGATGCGACCCTTGAGGTCATCGGAGGGAATATGAACGGAAGTAACGGTGACCTCGGCGGTATGGTCGGCGGCGCAACGCTGAATCGCCAGGGAGAGAATCTCCTGGGCGGTCTTGTGGCACTCGGCGCGGACCTGCTGCTCGGACTCACGGATGATGGTGGCCGCCTCGTGAGTAACCTCGCCGCGGACCTTGTCGAGCAGCTCCTTGTGAGCGTCCTCGCGCGTAAGGTCGGCAATACGCTCGAGCTCGGAGGTCTGCTTGGCGCAGAGCTCCTCAAGCTCGCGAGAGCGCTTCTCGACCTGACCGGCCTGGCTGGACAGCTGATGCTCGCGTTTATCGAGCGCATCGTTGCGACGATCGAGCGATTCCTCGCGCTGCATCACGCGGTTTTCGAGCGTGCGAATCTCGCTCTTACGCTGCTTGTCCTCGGCCTCGGCGGCCTGCTTGTTCTTGATGATCTCTTCCTTAGCCTCGAGCAGAGCCTCTTTTTTGAGGGTCTCGGCCTGACGCTTTGCATCACCGATCAGGGACTCTGCCTGCGCGTTTGCCGACTGAATCTTTTCGTCGGCCTCGTGAAGACTACCCTGCTTGGCGGTGCGCATGTAGGCAATGGCGGCGATGGCACCCAAAACGAGGCCAACGAGCGCTGCAATGATAGGCATGCTCACTCCTTTTTATGGATTCGTTACACAGCAAAGCGAACCGTCCTTACGAACGGCTCGCGACATTTGAGTAATATGGGCGCAGCTTATGCGGGTCGGATACAGATAAACAAATAAACAAACTCATCACAGATGAGCACATATCACAAAGCAAATGACAGTATTTATCCTACGTTGAACCGCAACAACTGTCAAATAAACGCACCCGGCACGGCGCCTATCAAGCGGTGAACGGCAGGGGCGTACCATGTGCACGCTTACACGGCGCATTCCTCGCTTGAGGCATCGAGCCGCACCTTAACGGCATCGGCGGCGATGTGATACGAAAAGCCCTTACCCATCAAAAACCTGACGAGCTTTTCGAATGCACGCGCTTCGGGAACGCGACGTTTAGCGAGCAAGGCCGACGCACGAGCCAAGTCGTCATCCACGGCAAAATAATCCTCTGGATACCCGGGGATATCGTCAAGTACGACATGACGGCGCTTGAGTTCAGCCTCGATCTTACGCTGTCCCCAGCCGCGACGCTTACGCTCTTCAATAAAGTACGAACAAAAGCGGTTCTCATCCAAAAAACGATACTCGGTCGCTCGAGCAACTGCAAAATCGATCGCAGGCTGTCGAAAGCCATAGCGCGCCAACTTATCGCGCACCTCGCCCGTGGCATGATCGCGGCGCGAAAGCATCTCAGTCACCATGGTGAGCGCACATTTACGTTCGATAAGCTGCACCGCCTCGCGAAAGTCATCCCAATCACAGGGAAGGTCGGGGCGGTTCTTAACGTACAGGCGCGCCACGCGCACGGGAATCCAAATGGAACGTTCAAAACCGCCCTCAAGATCGCAATCGATATGCGCGCAGGGCTTTTTAGACGCATAACCGCTCGAGAACGAGGAGGCCGCCTTCTTATCGGGAAAGACGACCGTGGCCTCGGTCACCGTATACGACATGTCGGCATCCGCTACTCGTCGTCATCGTCGAGCATTGCGGAGCCATTGATGGCGTACAGCTCATCAAACTCCTCGGGGGCAGGCTGGTCGGTCAACTCAACCTCGGAGGGAGCATCGTCGTCATACTCAAGGCCGCAGGCAAGGCGAACTTTGTGCTCGATCTCGTCGGCGCAATCGGGATGCTCGCGTAGGAACGTCTTGGCGGCCTCGCGACCGTTGCCGAGCTTATCCTCGCCATAGGCAAACCAGGACCCCATCTTTTTGCAGATGCCGCACTCGACGGCCATATCCAAAATCGAGCCCTCTTTGGAGATGCCGGTGCCATACATGATGTCAAACTCGGCCGAACGGAACGGAGCCGCCACCTTGTTCTTAACGACCTTGGCACGCACGCGATTGCCGATAACCTCGTCCTTGAGCTTGATGGTATCGATTTTGCGAATATCGATTCGCACGGAAGAGAAGAACTTGAGTGCGCGGCCGCCCGTGGTGGTCTCGGGGTTGCCGAACATGACGCCGATCTTCTCGCGCAGCTGGTTAATGAAGATGCAGGTCGTGTTGGACTTGGCAAGCGAGCCGGCGAGCTTGCGGAGTGCCTGGCTCATCAAGCGAGCCTGCAGACCCACCGTCGTGTCACCGATCTCGCCCTCGATCTCGGCACGCGGAGTCAAGGCGGCAACAGAGTCGACGACGATGGCGTCGATGGCACCGGAGCGCACAAGCATATCGACGATCTCGAGCGCCTGCTCGCCCGTATCGGGCTGGGAAATGAGGACCTCATCGATATCAACACCGATGCGCGCGGCATAGGTGGGATCAAGCGCGTGCTCGGCATCGATAAATGCAACAACGCCGCCCATGGCCTGCGCCTCTGCAAGGATCTCGAGCGAAAGCGTCGTCTTACCGGAGGACTCGGGGCCATAAATCTCGACGATACGGCCGCGCGGCACGCCGCCGATACCCAAGGCGGCATCGAGCGCCAGAGAGCCCGTCGGAATAGCCTCGACCTCGAGCTCGGGACCGCCGTCGCCATACCTCATAATAGAGCCCTGGCCGAACTTCTTCTCGATCTCGGCCTTGGTGGTAGCGATCATCTCGTCGCGCTCTTTACCCGTCGTGCGTGCATGAACGGTACGTACGGGACCTGAATTCTTGGCCATGAATAGCCCTCCTCTTAACAACCTGAAACGATAATAAACGAACGGCTGTTCGTGGTCAACCGTTCAGATTCATCATATGCACCCGTACATTCCAAAACCCGACCAAACGCCGACCAATCACCGACCAAACGCTTGACCGTGCCAATCACAAATACGACCGCTCGAACAAATTTAGGCCATATACCAGCGCAAACACCAATACCGTCAAAGGTCCCTATCTCCACAATTAAGGGGCCCTAAGGCCCCTTAAACCACGTCTATTCCATAGAATTGAGCACGCGGACAATGCACTCCAAAGCCTCCGCGACCGCATAGGCCCGAACGCACGACCGATCGCCCTCATAATGACAACGTGCAGACTCGACAACCGGCGCTCCCCCATCGGCCGCGCGATACGCCCAGCCAATATAGAACGTGCCGGCAGGGTCTTGCTCGGTGCCACCACCGGGCCCAGCGTAGCCCGTTGCGCTTACGGCAATATCGCTCTGATAGAGTTCAAGCGAGCCCGCGGCCATCTCGCGCGCCGTCTGATGCGACACGGCACTAAACCGATCGAGCGTTTCCTGCTCGACGCCGAGCACGCGATGTTTGATCTCATCGCAGTAGGTCACCGCACCGCCACGAAGCACCGCCGAGGCACCCGGGATATCGGCAATCGTCGAGGCGATCATGCCCGCCGTCAGCGACTCCGCCGTCGACACCGTCACACCACGGGCACTCGCGCGCTCGACAATATCGCGCGCCAACTCCTCGTTGTTTGCGGCGATCTGCAAATAAGACTCCGTCATACCCACCAGGACCTAGACCGAAAAGACGATCTTACGGCAGTTCCAGAAGTACTGGGCACCCGAGACAATGGTCAAAATCACGGCGATGACGTACAGGAAGCGCGACACCGAATAGACACCGAGCAGCAGCGACACCGGCCCCAGCTGAAGACCGGCCATCGCAAAGACGCACAGATAGCCGCAGATAGAGACCATCGTGGTCGCCGTCTTATACTTGCCGAGCTTATCGGCGGCAACGACCACACCGGCAGCACTTGCGACCATACGAAGGGCGCTCACCAACAGCTCACGGAACAGGATAATGAACACGGACCACACGGTCACCGCGCCAAAATCCAGGAACAGCAGCAGGGCCGAGAACACCAGCAGCTTGTCGGCGATGGGGTCCAAGAACTTGCCGAAATCGGTGATCTCGTTGCGCGAGCGTGCCAGATAACCGTCGACCTTATCGGTGCACGACAGGATCACATACAGAATGAAGGCAGCGGCGGCGAGCGGGCCGTCGAAGGTGCTCCAGTCCGTACCGGCAACGCTCGCGTGAGACAGGGCCGAGACGATCATGAACACCGGGATAAAGACGATGCGAACGCACGTCACGATGTTGGCGGGCGTCCAAACACTCGTCAGTTCCTTATTGCTCTCGTTTGCCACGACGCTCTCCTACTCCACAACATGACCGATAAGCTCATAGCAGAAGCTATCGGTAAACTCGACGGTCAGAATATCGCCCACGGACGCCTCGCTGGCGTCCAGATGCACCGCGCCATCGGAATCGGGCGCCTGGAACCAGGCGTGACCGATCAGCTCGGCGCCGTCCTCGGTCTCTTCGATGCCATCGACGATCACCTGGGCGCGTTCGCCCACATGGGCCGCCGTGGCGGCAAAACCGAGCGACTCGGCCAGATCCATGGCCTCCTGGGCACGCTCGAGCTTGACCTCCTCATCGACCTGGCCCTCCATCTTGGCGGCCAGGCTGCCCTCCTCACGCGAGTAGGCGAAAACGCTCGTGTAGTCAAAGCCGACGGTGTCCATAAAGTCGATAAGATCGCGAAACTCGTCGTCGGTCTCGGTCGGGAAGCCAACCATGGCCGTGGAGCGAATCACAATACCGGGGATGCGCTCGCGAAGGTCGCGGAACAGATCCTCGAGCTCCTGGCGCGAACCGGAGCGACGCATGGCCTTGAGGATGCGCACATCGCAGTGCTGTACGGGGATATCGATATAGGGCAGCACCTCGGGCGTATCGCGAATCGTCTCGATAAGCTCGTCGGTCATGCCCTCGGGCTGCAGATAGAGCACGCGGACCCAGACGTTATGCGGGCGCACAGCCTCGGCGACGGCACGCAGCAGCTGCGCCAGATTGCGCGGCGAGCCCTCGGCGAAGTCCTCGTCGGCAAAGTCGGTGCCCCAAATGCCCGTGTCCTGGCCGATCAGCACGATCTCGCGCACACCGCCGGCAACCAGGTCGCGCACCTCGGAGATAATGCTCTCAGCATTGCGCGAATGATAGCGACCGCGAATGTAGGGGATCATGCAGAAGCTGCAAAAACGATTGCAGCCATCGGAAATCTTGACGTAGGCAACGGCACCCTCGACGGTACGCTTGACCTGCGGGATATAGGCCGCGATCTCGCGCTCCACGCCCAGTACGCCATCGATGACAGAGACGATACCGTCTTCCTCATCGGCCTTCACAAAGGCCGCGACCTCGGGAAGCTCGTCGGGCAGGTCGTCGCCGTAACGAGACGGCACGCAACCGCACATGACGATGGGGCATGCGCGAACGCCGTCCTGCACCTCGTTAGCGAGCTCGAGCGTGGTCTCGATACTCTCGGACGTCGCCGAGGCGAGAAACGAGCACGTGTTGACGATAGCGATATCGGCATCCTGCGGATCGAATGCCTCCTCGTAGCCCGCAGCGGTCAGCAGCGAACGCATGCGGTCGGTATCGACCTCGTTCTTGGCGCAGCCAAGCGTGATATAGAGTACAGAACCCAACGGAGTATCCATGTTGGAGAGCGGTCCTTTCGAGTAAATTAGCGGTAGTTGGTAAACTGCAGCGGCTGACCATAGTCCTGGTCGCGCAGGAACTGGATCACCGTCTGAAGCGCGTCCTTAGAGGCCGAGGTAACGCGCAGCTTATCGGCCTCGATGGTCACCTTGACCTTGAGCTTTTGATCCTTGATGTCCTTATTGATCTTCTTGGCGGTCGCTTGGTCGATGCCCTCGACGATATGGCCGAGCACGCGCACGGTACCGCCCGAAGCCGCCTGCGGCGCGTCCCAAGAGACGGCCTTGAGGTCGATGCCGCGCTTGATGAGCTTAGAGCTCAGCACATCAATGATCTGCTTAGAGACAAAATCGGCCGGAGCGTTGATCGTAAAGAGCTTGTCGCCCTTCGAAAGCTCGATGGTGGCGCCGGAGTCCTTGAGGTCATAGCGCTGGGAGATCTCGCGGGTAGTCTGCTGGAAGGCGTTATCGACCTCCTGCATATTGACCTCGGACACAACGTCGAAGCTGGAATCTTTAGCCATGGTACTTCCTTTCGGTACGGGGAGCCTTAGTAGCTGTCGTACGAATAGTCATCTGAACCGTTCGCTGTCTGCCCGTCGGATGCCGTGTCGGTGCCGTCGGCAGACTGGGGGTCGGTGCCGTCGGCAGACTGGGCGTCGGTGCCGTTAGCAGTATCGGTGCCGTCGGTACTTTCGCCGTCCTTGGAGTCTGTGGTCTCCTTCTTGGGAACGGTAATGGTCACGCGTGCCACGCCCGATGTCTTGGTGTCATAGCGGACCTTTTCACCGTTCTTGGTAACCGTGACGTCGGAGGGCTTAGACGTGGTGATCTCGATCGAGGACTCGGGCGTGTACTCCTGCTCAAAGGGACCGGTTGCCTGGGCGCCAAAGACCGATTTACCGTCGACCTTGACCTCGATCCAGGCGGTCTTGCCCTTGGTAACGGAGACCTTGACCTTGATGACCTCGTCCTCTTTCTTTTTCGCGTTCGCCTTGGCGGCATCGGAATCGGCAGAATCCGTCGCCTCGTCGGTGCCTTCATCCTCGTCAACAGATTCGGTCGTCTTGGAAGACTTCTTGGTCGTCGTCTTGGTGGCCGCGGGCGTCTCGGGCGTCGACTCGGGTGCAGAAGAGCCGCAGCCACGCAGGAGGACCACGATGAGCAAAATCAGCAAAAGCGCCACGGCACCGATGCCGGCGTAGATGATGCGCGGATCAAGTCCATTGTTCTGGGGTGCACGTCCACCGCCGCGTCCGCGATTAGAACCACCGCGCCCGTTTACCTGCGGTATACGGCCACGACCGCTATCGGGACGACCACGATAGCCGCCCTGGCGCTGCGAGCCACGCTGGCCCGAACGCGGCGCAAGCTCACCACGGTTCTGATAGCCACGTTGGTCAGAGCGAGGCGCCGAAGAGCGCTGGCCGTAAGGCTGCGATTGCGAACGAAGGCGCGGCGCCACCTGCGTGGTATCGGCGTCGGCGTAACCACCGCGGGAACGCCCGGCAGAAACTCCGCGATAACCACGACCGGAGTAGCCTCCGTCACCGTAACCGGCGCGAGGATCGCGACTCAACCCGCGAGCGGCGGGAAGCGCACGGTCATCCGGCATAGGCGTACTGCGAAAGCGATCTCGCTGAGAACGAATCTCCTCGCTGGAGCCCGTCTCGGTGACATAGCCCGCCTGCGGAGGACGCTGACCGTACCGCGTCGAGCGTCCTCCCTGAACCATCAGAAAGCGTCCGTTATCGACCGACGAACGCGAGTTAACGTAGCCGGCAGCATCCTGAAAACGACCGCCCTGCTGCGAGGTCTCGCGTTCATATGCCATGAGGTCGTCAAAATAAGCGTTGACGACCTCGCGCGGGTTAAGCCCCAAATAGCGAGCGTAGCTCGAAATCATGCCCTGCGCATAGCCACGCGGGGGCATCGATGCAAAGTTACCGGTCTCGAAAAACTCGATGATCTGCGGTCTGATTTTGATGGTGTTGGCGACCTGTTGGATGGAAAGGCCCATCCGGCGACGCTGTTCGAGCAGCATGTCACCAAAGCGTGCAGCCATCAGAATCCTCCAAACTCACGATCTTCACGTGCCATCTCGGCGTCGACAGACTCCAGCGCGGCGAGCCCCTCCTCGTCCAGCAGGACCTCGCGCGGCTTGGAACCGTCGGGCGGGCCGACGACACCCTTTTCTTCCAGCATGTCCATAATACGCCCGGCGCGCGCATAGCCAACCTTGAGGCGGCGTTGCAGGCCAGATGTGGAGCCCAGCTGCGATTCCACCACAATATGGGCGGCTTCCCAGATAAGCGGGTCGTCATCTTGCGGCTCGGCAACGCCCGTGCGAACAATGCCACCACCAGCCATGGACATGGAAGCGGGCGCCACGGCAGACAGAATCTCCTCGTGATAGTCGGGCTCGCTTTGCGACTTAACGAACTCGACGATCTCGTTGATCTCGTCGTCCGAGACAAAACAGCCCTGGATACGGCGGGGCTTGCCCCAGTCGACCTTGGAAAACAGCATGTCGCCCAAACCAGTAAGCTTTTCGGCGCCCATCTGGTCGATAATAACGCGGGAATCGATGCCCGTAGCCACGTTAAAGGCAATACGGTTGGTGATGTTGGCCTTAATAAGGCCCGTCACCACGTTAGAGCTGGGGCGCTGCGTAGCCACGATAAGGTGAATACCGGCGGCACGGCCCAGCTGGGCGATACGGACGATTGAGGCCTCGACATCCTTGCCGGCAACCATCATCAGGTCCGAAAGCTCGTCGATGATGATGACCAGATAGGGCATCTTTTGCGGCGGGTTATCGTAATGCTCAAACTCGCCGGCGGCCTGCTTTTCGTTATACGTCGAGATCTTGCGAACGTTGAGGCGCTCGAACACCTTCAGGCGACGCTCCATCTCGGACACGGCCCACTGCAGCGCACTGGCCGCCTGCTTAGGCTCGGTCACCACGGGCACGTAGAGATGCGGCAGGCCGTTATAGCCCGCAAGCTCGACGCGCTTGGGGTCGACCATGATCAGGCGAACGTCCTCGGGAAGGGCGCGCATGAGCAGGGTCGTGATGATGGAGTTGATCATGACCGACTTACCCGAACCGGTGGTGCCGGCGATCAGCAGGTGGGGCATCTTGGCGAGGTCGGCGACAACCGGCGTGCCCTCGGCATCGCGGCCGATGGCAAGCTCGAGCGGACCGCCCTTCACATAGGGAAGTACGTCGCCTAGGTTGACGTTCTGACGCTTGCGATTGGGAATCTCGATACCAACGAGCGAGGTGCCGGGAATCGGCGCAAAGATGCGCACCGACTGGGCGGCAAGCGAAAGCGCGATATCGTCCTCGAGACTCGAGATCTTGCTCACGCGCTCGCCCTCACCGGGCTGCAGCTTAAAAGTCGTGACCGTGGGGCCGGCAATCCAGCCGACGACGCGGGCGCTACGGCCAAACTCAAGCAAGGTGGACTGCAACGACTCGGCAGTCTGTTCCAGCTCCTTGTCAGAAGACGCGGAGGACGCCGACTGCGGGTTGGCATGCAGGATTTCGAGCGGCGGAAGCTTGAGGCCGTCCTCTTGGTCGCCCTCGGCATCGGCATTGGTACCGTCCGCTCCCCCATCGCCGGCTGCAACAGAAGCAGCGGAAGCCGTGGGGGCGGAGGCATCGGAAACCTTGGGATGCTTTAGGAAGTCAGGGATCTGCGGAGCTGCCGAAACGGGATTCACGGCAAATGGCGGCTCTGACTCGTCAGCCTTGTCCGGGTCGTCTTCCATCGAAAACTGTCCGGTGACCTGTCCTGCCTTGGCACGGCGGCGCGGCAGCAAGGTTGTCTTGGCGGTCTCGAGCGGAGTCTCGTCGTCCTCGTCATCGCCCTCGGTGAGCTCGATTTCGCTATCGGACCAAGACGGGTCGGGCTCGCTCGTGTTGAGCTTGGGCGCGGCCTTGCCCTTCTTGGCATGGCGACGCGGCAGCAGCGTGGTCTTGGCGCGCTCGGCCTCCACGGCCTCGGACACGTCGACAAACGGGTCATCGTCCTCGTCGTCATCCAAAACCGGGTCGGCATCGCCACCCATGAACGTGGTCACCGCGGCGTCAGCCCCCTTCTGGCGCAGAATGCTCAGGTGCGGACGGTCGACGCCGGGAACCAATAGAGCCTCTTCGTCACCCCACGGGCTCGCATTGACATCGGCACGACGGCGCTCGGCAAAATCGGCAGCGCGATCGCGTGCGGAGCGCAAAACGCCACCCACCGAAAAGCCGATGATGACCAGGCCGACGACAACAAGCCCCAGCAAGACAACCATGGCGATAGGTTTACCCAGAGCGTTTTGCAAGGTACTTGCGATAAGGGCGCCAATGTAGCCGCCCGACGCGGAAAGGTTTTGCGGAGTAAACATGAGGTCGCACGAATCGCTCGTGCCCGGCACCATCAGCGACAGGATAGAGACAATGGCCACAAACACCACGGCGCCACCCGCGACCGAGCGAATGTTGAGCGGCGAGTCCTCACCCAAAAAGAGCGTGGCGGCAAACAGCAAGATGACGATCGGCAGCACGTAGGCGCCCAGGCCAAAGCCGAGGTGATAGAAACCGGCGACAGCAGCCGTCACGGGCGCCGTTGCCGGCGAAATCACGGCAATGAAGGATGCAATCGCCAAAACGGCAATGACCACGCCGGCGATATCGCGATTGGCCGAAGGCTCGACCAGGGGCTCGAACTCATCGAACTCGGATTCGTGGCCCTTATTGGCACGAAGATGGGAACCGGCACCCTTAGCAGATGCCGGTTGGTTGTTGGCCTTATTGCCTTTGGCGTTTTGTGCAGATCCGCGCGCCAAACTAAACCTCCATGACGACCGGGATGATCATCGGGCGAGTGCGCGTACGGCTCCAGATAAAGTTGGAGAGCGAATCGCGCACGGCTTTGCGAATGGCATCGGAGCCGCTGCTGGTAAAGCTAAATTTGCCCTTCTCGATAGTCTTCATGATGGCTGCAGAGGCATCCTCGGAGAACTGGTCGTCGATGGCAAACGAAACACCGCGGCCCGAGAACTCGATAGCCTCGATCTTCTTGTGCTTGAGCGAGACGATGGCGACGGCCGTGACCATACCGTCATTGGCGAGCTTCTGGCGATCGCGCAGGACGATGGGGTCGGTATCGCCGATGCGCAGGCCATCGACGTAGACGACGCCGGACTCGACGGGCGTACCGCGCTTGACGATACCGCCACGCATCTCGAGCGTGTCGCCGTTATCAAGGATAAAGATGTGATCATCCTTAATGCCCATTTTACGGGCAAGCTGGGCATGGGCACGCAGGTGCACGGCCTCGCCGTGAACCGGCATAAAGTAGGTGGGCTTGGCCATGGCCATCAGAAGCTTGAGCTCCTCCTGGCTGCCGTGGCCCGAGACATGGACGAGGGCGCGATTCTTATCCCACACGTCGCAGCCAAGCTTGGCCAGGCTGTTGACGACCTGCTGCACGGCCTTCTCGTTGCCAGGAACGGGCGTAGCGGACAGGATGACGGTATCGCCCTCGTGGATGGAGAGTGTCTTGTGCTCGCCGTTGGCCATGCGGGACAGGGCCGACAGCGGCTCGCCCTGCGAACCGGTGCACATGACGACGATCTTATCGTCGGGCAGGTTATCGATATCGAAGGCATCGAGGATATCGGAATCGTCGATGTTGAGGTAGCCAAGCTCGCGCGCCACGCGGGTGTTGGTAAGCATGGAGCGACCGGTCACGACGACCTTGCGACCGCACTTGCGAGCGGCGTCGCAGATCTGCTGCAGGCGATGGATGTGGCTCGAGAACGACGCGACGAACACGCGGCCCGGGGCGTTCTTGATGGCGTGCAGCAGGTTGGGACCGACTTCGGCCTCGGACTTGGTAAAGCCAGGAACCGTGGCGTTGGTTGAGTCGGAAAGCAGCAGATCGATACCCTGCTTGGCGAAGCGGCTGATGGCGGCATAGTCGGGCGTGACGCCATCGATGGGCGTCTGGTCGAGCTTAAAGTCGCCCGTGTGCATAACGGTGCCCTGGTTGGTGCGAATGAACACGCCCAGAGCGCCGGGGATGGAGTGCGTCATCGAGAAGAAGTCGAGCGAGATGCCACCGAGATTGACGTGGCTTCCGCCCTTGACCTCGCGGAACTTGGGTGCACGGATGCGGAACTCGGAAAGCTTGCCCTCGATAAAACCGAGCGTCAGCTTGCTCGAGAAGATGGGCACCTTGTTGTTGAGGTCCTGCAGCAGGTACGGAAGCGAACCGGTGTGGTCCTCGTGGCCGTGAGTGACGACGATGCCGCGGAGCTTCTCCTCATTCTCCAGGACATAGGTGTAGTCGGGAAGCACCAGGTCGATACCGGGCTGGGAGTCGTCGGGGAACATGAGGCCGGCGTCGACGAGCACCATGTCGTCGCCGCACTCGAAGACCGTCATGTTCTTGCCGATGCCGTCGAGGCCGCCGAGCGGAATGATCTTCAAGGGAGATGATTTTTTAGCTGCCATAGGTTCGTGTGGTTTCCTTTCTTCGAAACGGGTCTGGAACAACCGACGGGGCGCTTCTGGCAAACCGACCGCCGGGAACGTACAAACATGCATCGCAGAGTCGATGCAGTAACCACAGCATCATACCCAATTGCCCATCAACAGACCACCCATGCATCAAAGCCCCATCTGAACCGGTATATCCCGCCGGTTTCCCGTGGGGCGGGCACTGATGAAGTTTCCTGCTCTACAGTCCTGCTCACGACGGAGGCCACATTAAGTGGCCTCCTGTTCGTGCGGAACTCGCGATAAAGTTCATATGCGGCCGCTAGGCCCGGGCAGGGCCGGGGACCTTTCTGTATCGATATAGCTTCTGGGCTGGATCGGCGTCGA
>ENA-ORVG01001174-ORVG01001174.1-human-gut-metagenome-genome-assembly--contig:-NODE-1174-length-32337-cov-2.782077_pt1 | contig 32337 bp, 28 predicted proteins | sample MGYA00242091_ERZ509233 | MGnify/ENA primary metagenome ERZ509233 (study PRJEB26280, sample SAMEA2338840) | human gut metagenome | biome: human gut; feature: human-associated habitat; material: faeces... | reverse complement strand
CGCGTCCGCAGACGCGCCCCCAAGCTGCTCTTCCCCCAAGATTCCGTGAAGAACCATTGTTTTCCTTTTTGTCGCCCTTGTAACGATAAAAACCAAGTAACATGGGAGGCGACTGCGAAGGGGTCAAGGGGGCGACCGCAGACATTCGTCTGTTTCCGTTGCCCCCTTGTCGCGTCCGCAGACGCGAAACCCTCTGCTCAATAACACATTGCATATTAGCATCGCATCGCTGCATTTACGCAAACAGCCCTCTGACGCAAGCATCCTGCGCCAGAGGGCTGTTGTTATTTACTGATGCACAACCACGGTATACGGCTTCGTGGAGTCCGTTTCGACCTGCGCCTGACCGTCCTTCATCGTCACGGTGAAGGTCGCGGCGACGCTGCCCTTCGTGTCGGGGATTTCAACCGTCTCGCTCTCGCCGTCCGCCAGCTGGTAGACGTGCAGCTCCACGCCGTCCAGATAGTCGTAATCCGGGCGGTCGTCATGCGCGCCCAGCGGCAGCACCGTGCCGGGACGCACCATCAGCGGCAGGGACATGAAGTCGTGAATCTCCGTCTGCCAGTGGCCGCCCTCGACTTTGCCGCCATCCAGCAGGGACATCCACGTTCCGTCGGGCAGATAATACTGCACCTCGCCGTCCTTGCGGAAAATCGGCGCAACCAGCAGAGAATCGCCCAGCATGTACTGGCGGTCGAGCATATCGCACGCCGGGTCATCCGGGAACTCCAGCATCATCGGGCGCATCATCGGCACGCCGTGTTCGTGCGCCTCCACCGCCTTGCCATACAGATAAGGCATCAGGCGGCACTTGAGCTTGGTGAATTTGCGGCAGACATCCACGCTCTCCTCGTCAAACAGCCACGGCACGCGGTAGCTGGTCGAGCCATGCAGGCGGCTGTGGGAGGACAAGAGGCCAAACTGCACCCAGCGCTTGTAAACATCCGCCGGCGCGGTGGACTCAAAGCCGGAAATATCGTGGCTCCAGTAGCCGAAGCCGCTGTGGCTCATGGACAGACCCGCGCGCAGCGTTTCCGCCATCGAGATGTAGGTCGCGGAGTTATCGCCGCCCCAATGCACCGGGAACTGCTGACCGCCGACCGTCGCGCTGCGGGCGAACAGAATCGCTTCGCCCTCGCCCTTTCGATCCTTCACAACGTCAAAGACGACCTTGTTGTACAGGTAGGTGTAATAGTTGTGCATATAGACCGGGTCGCTGCCGTCGAACCATCGGATGTCGCGCACCGGGATGCGCTCGCCGAAGTCGGTCTTGAAGCAGTCCACGCCCATGTCCATCAGCTTATAGAGGTAAGAAGCGTACCACTTGCAGGCATCCGGATTGGTGAAATCGACAATCGCCATGCCCGCCTGCCACATATCGGTCTGGAAGAGGCTGCCGTCGGTCTTTTTCAGCAGGTAGCCATGCTCCATGCCTTCCTTGAACAGCGGCGACGCCTGACCGATGTACGGGTTAATCCAGCAGCAGATGTGCAGCCCCTTCTCGTGGTAGCGCTTGAGCATTCCCACCGGGTCAGGGAACGTGTCATGATCCCACTCGAAGTCGCACCAGTTGAAGCCCTTCATCCAGTAGCAGTCGAAGTGGAACACGGACAGCGGAATGTCGCGCTCCGCCATGCCGTTGATGAAGGAGGAAGTCGTCTGTTCGTCGTAATTCGTGGTGAAGGAGGTGGACAGCCACAGACCGAACGACCACGCGGGCACGAGCGCCGGGCGACCCGTCAGCGCGGTGTACAGGTCGAGCGTGTCCTTCGGCGTGCCGCCGTAAATCACGTCGTAGACCATCGTTTCGCCCTCGTGCGAGAACTGCACGCGCTCCACCTTTTCCGTCGCGACTTCAAAGGACACGTCGCTTGCGTTCTCCACCAGCACACCGTAACCGCGGTTGGTCATGTAGAACGGGATGTTCTTGTACGCCAGCTCCGACGCCGTGCCGCCGTCCGCGTTCCACATATCAACCGTCTGACCGTTCTTGACGTACGCGCCGAAGCGTTCGCCCAGACCGTAAACACATTCGCCCACGTCGAGCTGGAGGCTCTCGGACATGTAGGACGCGCCGTGCGGCAGAAGCGAGCAGGGCGTGCCGTCCTTCTTCAGCGCACGACCCATGCCGCGCCAACCGGACGTCGTCAGGATGCGGTCACCGACCATATAGTCCACCGCCCAATTGCCGCCCTTGCTCACGCGCGCAGTCAGGTCGCCGGAGGTGAAGTAGGCGTAGTCGTCATCCTCGCGGATTTCAGGCGTCACGTCCTCTTCATACGTCGTAAACTGAGGATCCTTGCGCGGCGTGCCGGCAAAGTGCGTCACCTGCACGCGGATGATGTTCTTGCGCGGCGCGGTGAACACAATGTCAAGCGAGCCGCCGTCAAGAATATCGCCGCGGTGGCGAATCGGGCGGCAGGCGCTGATGATGTGCAGCTCCTTGTCGTTCTTGATGACGCGAACGGTCTGCGTGGCGTAGGACATCACATAGTCCTGCCGGATGACCCAGTAACCTTGCGTAAAACGCATGTTGATGCTCTCCTTTATGATAATATTGATGGCTCTTTTCATGCGCACAGGGCGCGGAAACCGCTGATTTTAGTCCGTGATGATTTTCACCACAACCGGCATGTCGCTGCGGTAAGTCCCCAAATCCACATGCAGGGCTTCGCCGTCGCGCGTCCACGCGGCCTGCGCGGGATTGCCCAGCACCTCCACCTTCCGCACAATGCCGTGCCAGAGCGGCAAGTGGCTCGCGTCCGCCTCGCGCAAAGACCGAATGTGCAGCTTGCCGTCCGCCGGGCACGCCATGCACGCCGCGTAGATATTTCCACCGCGGCAGGTGAAGCGGAAGTCCTCGCTGGTGAAGTTGCGGGACGCGCCGTCGGCAAACTGCCCCTCCTGAATCTTCGTCGGGCCTTCCTGATTGATGCGCCACAAGCCCGTGCCGTGGATGCACTCGTCGTTGACGCGCATCCAGTCCGCCAATTTGTGCAGAATCTCAACGTCCTTGTCCGCCAGCGTGCCATCCGGCTTCGGGCCGAAATTCAGCAGCAGGCGGCCGTTCTTGCTCACCACGTCCAGCAAGTCCTGCACAATCTCCTGCGGCGCTTTATAGACCGCCTTATCCGGCTGCACGGAATAGCACCAGCTGCCGCGCATGACGGACGTGTCCGACTGCCACAGGAACGGCTTTGCTTCCGCGAACTGCCCGCGCTCAATGTCCGGCACGCCGATGCCGAACGGAAATGCGTCGTGCTTATAGTTGATGACGCACCCGCCGCGACTTTCCATGACGTTGAAGTAGTACGCGGCGAAGCGCTGCAGGTACGGCTTGACGGCGGAATGCTGAATCCACCAGTCGAAATAGAGGATGCGCGGATGATAGCGGTCGACGATCTCGCAGCAGCGCAGCAGCCAGTCCGTCAGGAACTCATCCGTCGGCATCGGCTCGGAGAACAAGTCCTGATTCTCCCGTTCGGGCATGGCTGGCCATGCGTAATCCCCCAAGTGCATCGGCTGCTTGATGTCGCTGTCAAACTCCTGCCCATGCCCCAGGAACCACCAGTGCTCCACGCGGTGGCTCGATGCGCCCAGTGTCATGCCCGCGCGCTCCGCCTCCACCAGCAAATCGCCCATGATGTCCCGGTGCGGGCCCATTTCCGCCACGTTCCAGTGGGACAGCTCGCTCCGGTAGTTCTGGAAGCCGTCGTGATGCTCCGCCACCGGCACGATGTAATCCGCCCCCGCTTCCCGAAACAGCTTCACCCACGCCTGCGGATCGAACGCTTCCATCTTGAACTGCGGAATGAAGTCCTTGAACCCGAAATCCTTCGGCTGCCCGTAATGCTGGCAGTGGTACTCGTATTCCGGCGAACCCTTGATGTACATGTTCCGCGCGTACCAGTCATGATACGCCGGAACAGAAAACACGCCCCAGTGCAGGAAGATACCCAGCCGTTTCTCCCGATACCAGTCCGGCACAGGATGGGTGCTGAGCGATTCCCACGTCGGGTGATATTTTCCCGCTGCGTTCACCGCGTCGATTTCCTGCAAATAACGCTCCCGATTCATTGCATACTCCTTTCAAAAATGAAAAGAACAATACGATTTTCCACTCAAAGAGTACGACAAACAAGTGAAAAATCCTTGCGCCAAAGCAAAAAAATGTCCGAAAACTTTTCCGAAAATCCGTGCAATCAGCCCAAACGTCTGTTTTTTCTTGACTTCTCAATCGTTTTCGAAAAATTTTCCCCGCTCCCCCGCTTGCCTTTTTTCTCTTTTGCCTGTATCATGAGGGTATTCCAAGCACAGTAGCATAACGATTCACGCCAACAAGGAGGATTCTCCATGCTTTCCAACGAAGCCATCCACCAGCAGGTGGAAACCCTGCTGTCCCAAATGACACTGGAAGAAAAAGCCGCCCAAATGGTGCAGGTTCCCTACACCGTCGTCGGACGCGAGGAAGCGCTGCGCTGGGCGAAGCTCGGTGCAGGTTCATTCCTGCACGTTCTGGGCGACGACGCGCGCGAGGTGCAGCAGGCGGCGCTCCATAGCCGTCTGGGCATCCCCGTGCTGTTCGGCATTGACGCCATCCACGGGCATGGGCTGAATGACCACGCCACCATCTTCCCGTCGCAGCTATCTTGCGCCTGCGCGTGGGATAAGGACATCGCGCGCGAAATGGGCGAAGTGACGGCGCGCGAAGTCGCCACCGACGGGCTGCACTGGACGTTCTCGCCCGTGCTGTGTCTGGGGCGCGACACCCGCTGGGGGCGCGTCGACGAAACCTTCGGCGAAGACCCTTATCTGGCGGGTGAATTAGGCGAAGCAATCGTGCGCGGCTATCAGGGCGACGATTTGTCCGATGGCGAGCATATTCTGGCGTGCGCCAAGCACTACATCGGCTACGGCGAGGCGGTCGGCGCGCGCGATGCCTGCGACACGGAAATGACATACCGCCGCCTGCGCGAGACGTTCCTGCCGCCGTTCGAGAAGGCGTTCCGGGCAGGGTGCGCAACGGTCATGACGGCGTATGGTTCCATCGACGGCACGCCCTTCACCGCCGACGAGAAGAGCATGAAGGCGATTCTGCGCGGCGACGCGGGCTTTGACGGCTTCAGCGTCACCGACTGGGACAACTGCCATTCGCTTCTGACCGCCCAGCACGTCGCGGCGGACATGCCCGAAGCGTCCGTGCTGGCTGCCAAGGCAGGCAACGACATGATGATGACCTCCCTCGGCTTCTACGATGCGGCGATTGACGCGGTGCGCTCCGGCAAGCTCGACGAAGCCGTGCTGGACGACGCGGTGCGCCACATCCTGACCGTCAAGTGCCGCATGAATCTGCTGGCGCAGCCGGAGAAGAGCGGGCGTCCGGGGTGCATCGGGTGCGAGGAGCATCAGCAGGCGGCGCTTCGGGCGGCACGCAAGTCTATCACCCTGCTCAAAAACGACGCGCACACCCTGCCCTTGACATCCGTCCGCCGTGTGGCGGTCATCGGCGCGAACGCGGACGACATTCGCGCGCAGTACGGCGACTGGACGTACTTCACGCACCCCGAACTCATCCCGAACCGCCCCGCCGTCCGCCCATATGTGACGATTCGCGAGGGCATCGAGGCCATCGGCGCACAGGAGAATTTCGAGGTTGCGTACCACCGCGGGTGCGGCGTGCTTCCTTCGGATGCTGACAATATTCCGGGTGCGGTGGCTGCGTGCCGGAATGCGGATGCGGTTGTGCTTGTCGTGGGCGATGTTTACGCACAGTACGGCGAAACGAAAGACCGTGCCGACCTTGCCCTGTCCGGGCGGCAGCTGGAGCTATACCGTGAGCTGCGTGCGCTGGGGATTCCGCTGGTGACGGTGCTGCTGTCCTCCAAGCCGCTGGCGATTCCGGAAATTGCCCATTCGACGGATGCGCTCGTGTGCGCCTTCAACGGCGGCATGTTCGGCGGTCAGGCGGTCGCGGATGGCGGCGATCTTCGAGAGCGCGGCAGCCGGCAGGTTCAGCTTATCGATGGTGAGCTGCTCGCCTTCGAGGAGCTTGATGGCGTACCAGCGGGCGTGGCGGCCCTTGATGGCCGCGCCAGCCACGTCGATGACCTGGGCCAGGGCCTCTTCCACATCATCGGTGAAGCGCAGGGTGGTCGCCGGGACGGTCCCCTTCTTGCCCGCCTCGATGGCGGTCTTCACCACGTCTTCCATACCGCGGCCTTTGAGCGCGGAGGTCTCCACGACAGGGCAGCCCAGGCGCTTCGCGAGGGCGTCCACGTCGATCTTGTCGCCGTTTTTCTCCACGAGGTCCATCATGTTGAGGGCCACGACCGTGGGGATGCCCAAATCGATGATCTGGGTGGTGAGGTAGAGGTTGCGCTCGAGGTTCGTCGCGTCCACCAGGTTGATGACCGCGTCGGGCTTGCCGCTCATGAGGTAGTCGCGGGTGACGATCTCCTCGGGGGTGTAGGGCGAGAGCGAGTACACGCCGGGCAGGTCGGTGATGACCACCTCCTTATCGGCGCGGTAGCGGCCCTCCTTCTTCTCAACGGTCACGCCGGGCCAGTTTCCCACATACTGGTTCGCGCCGGTCAGATCGTTGAACATGGTCGTCTTGCCGCAATTGGGGTTGCCGGCAAGCGCAATGTTGATAGCCATGATCAGCCTTTCCTTCTCCAAAAAAAACCGTTGTTCGCCGGGCCCTTCTCGCGCCTCCCAATGCGCGCCGCGGCGAAGACAGAAGTTAGATAAATCTAACTAGAGGGGAGAAAAAATGCGCCCTCGGGCGCAGGGGGGTGCGGTTCCCCTAGGATACGAGCACGTTTTGCGCCTCGTCCTTGCGAAGCGACAACTCGAACCCGCGGACAGTCACCTCGATGGGGTCTCCCAAAGGCGCCACCTTGCGCACGTAGATATCGGTGCCCTTGGTGATGCCCATATCCATGATGCGGCGCTTGATGGCGCCCTCGCCCACCAGGCGGCGCACCGTCGCCGATTGCCCCACGGGCACATCGCGCAGGGTCTTGTCCTCAGCCATGTTCTTCCTTTCTGTCCTCTCGGCGATTCCGGTTGATTGGGTCGGTACGAGTCGGTACGACAACGTAGGCGCCCCGCGGCGTCCGTCATTGCGATCGCGTGACGACGCGATCGCCCCTTGACGCCCATCTTTGCGGGAGCGCGACGGGCGTGCCTTCTTCTTATGAAACGATGATCTTCGCGGCCACCGATTTATCGAGCGCCACACTCGCGCCCTTGATCTCCACGATGAAGTTTCCTGCCTGCTCGGAAACGACGGACACCTTCGCTCCCTCGACGAACCCGAGGTTCTCGAGATGATGGTGCACATCGCCCTTCCCCCGCACGCGGACAACTTGAGCGGCATCGCCGCGACGCAGGAACGTCAGCGGCATCGGCTGGCACGACGCGCCCACGCTGCTGGCCCGGCAGACGGCGCTCTCCATAACCATCGCATTGCTCATGATGACTCCAATCAATGTTAGATGCATGCAACATTGTATTGTAGCCAAAAGTTAGACTATGTAAACCCTAAAAGTTTACTTTTTCATACTTTGTTCCGTGAGCGCGAAACTCGCACAGTCCGTCTGAAACGCCCCGCCAAAGAGCGGGCGACGTGGTATCCTTTATCCTATCTGACCTCTTTGAAGAAGGATGATTCATGGCGCAACGCATCGATCGGGCCGCCTCGTTCGGCCAGAACCTGTACGTGGACACGCGTGGAGCAGCCGGCGAGCCGGTGCCTTTCACCCAAGCCGTCATCAACGGCCTGGCCCAAGGCGGCGGTCTCTACGTTCCCGAAGAGCTGCCGACGCTGAGCCTTGACGAGATCTGCGCTCTGGCGCGTCTCCCCTACGCCCAGCGGGCGGCCGCCATCTACAAGGCGTTCAACGTCGATCTGCCCGACGAGGCCATCGACGAGCTCATGGGCCGCGCCTATGGCGACAATTTCGATGATGAGGCCATCTGCCCCATTACCTCGCTGGACGAGAGCACCCACATCCTGGAGCTGTGGCACGGGCCGACGAGCGCCTTCAAGGACATGGCCCTGCAGTGCCTGCCCCACTTTTTCTCGGCCAGCGCCGAGAAGCTGCGCGAGGAGGGAACGCTCGATCACGAGTTCATGATCCTCGTGGCCACCTCCGGCGACACCGGCAAGGCCGCCCTGGAGGGTTTCAAGGGCGTAGACGGCGTCTCCATCGGCGTGCTGTTCCCCGATGGCGGCGTGAGCGACATCCAGCGCAAGCAGATGGTCACCACCACCGGCGACAACGTGCAGGTGTGGGCCGTGCGCGGCAATTTCGACGACTGCCAGACCGGCGTCAAGCGAACCTTTGCCGACGAGAAGTTCACCGAGAAGCTGCTGAACGAGTACCGCATCGCCCTTTCCAGCGCCAACTCCATCAACTGGGGGCGGCTGCTGCCTCAGGTGGTCTATTACATCTCCAGCTATGCCGAACTCGTGGCTGCGGGCAAGATCGAAGCCGGATGCCCCATCGACGTGTGCGTTCCCACGGGCAACTTCGGCAACATCCTGGCCGCTTGGTACGCCAAGCAAATCGGTGCGCCCATCGAACGGCTGCTGTGCGCCAGCAACGACAACCGCGTGCTCACCGACTTCATCAACACCGGCACCTACGACATCTCCGACCGCGAGTTCATTCTCACCTCCTCTCCCTCGATGGACATTCTCGTCTCCTCCAACCTCGAGCGCCAGCTCTTCGAACTGACGGGCCGCAATGGCGAGGCTATTCGCCAGTGGATGGCCGATCTGGCCGACGCCCGCTGCTTCCGTGTAGACGCCGAGACGTTCCGCCGCGTGCGGGAGAACTTCAGCGCCGACTCCGTGGACAACGCCACCTGTCTCGCCACCATCCGCGAAGTGCTCGACGCCCACGACTACCTGCTGGATCCCCACACCGCCGTGGCCTACGCCGCCGCTCAGAACCTGCGCGGCGAGAACCCCGTCCTCATCGCCTCCACGGCCCACTGGGCAAAATTCGGCAACAACGTCTACCGGGCGCTTCACGGCATCGAGCCTTCTGGCGAGCTGCCCGCGGCCGTGGCCGCGCTCACCGGTTGCGAGCTGAACAAGCTCATCGCCGAGGAAACGGGCAAGCATCACATCCCCGCCGGACTTGCCAACTTGGATACAATGCAAGTACGATTCACCGAAGTAATCGACAACGACGTCGAGGCCATCGAGGGCGCCGCCGAGGCGTTCCTCGCCCGCTAGGCCTCCCGAGAACGGAAGCGATGCCACCATGGGCCAGTTGAAGAACCTCTCCACCACCGTCCGCCTCACCGTGGCGAACCCCTCTTCCGAGAACAAGTCCGCCTTCGGACCGGGCATCGCCAAGCTCTGCCTGGGCGTGCGCGAGATGGGCTCCCTCAACGCGGCCGCCAAGGGCATGCGCATGGCCTACAGCAAGGCCTGGCGCATCATCAAAGACACCGAGGAGACGCTCGACGTGCAGCTCCTTCTGCGCGACGGGGCTCACGGCTCCACGCTCACCGAGGACGGAAACCGCCTCCTCGATGCCTACCTGGCCATCGAGGAGCACCTCTCAGCCGAGGCCGATCGTCTCTTCAAGGAGATGACCCGCTAGACGGGCTCGATCTCTATGGTAAGCGAACTCCCCCGGGGCTGAAGCCCCTCGGAGCGCACGCGCAGACGCCAGCCAGGAACGCTCATCTCCTGGGCGGCGGGGGCGGCAGAACCGCCTTCGCCGCCCCCGCTCTGCTCCACGATATCTCCACAGCCAGCACGATCCCCCTCCCCGCCATCTACGGGCCAGGGCACCGCCGCTGCAGAGCGAGCGGCCTCGAGAGCCGGATCGCTGCCGAAACGGTACAGGCACCCGAAGCACGTATCCATGTCATCGAACAGGGTGCTCTCGCAAACTGGGCAGATTTTCATCGATGTCTCCTTCTCTTGGTTTCGTTCTTAACCGCTCCTCTGCCGCCCGACGTTTCCGGAGCGGCCTGAGTTCTTGCGAGAGCGGGCGCCCTCGGCTTTCTGCGTCGCGGAGCATCGGGGAGCAGGCACACATCGCCTCGGACGAACCAGGGCCCCGGCCGGGCAAAGCGCTCCACTACCGCCCAGGCTCGACCGCAACGCAGGCGCGCCCCCGGCAGCACGAGACGATGAACCGCTATCACCCGGCCCCTCCTGTCGAGAAAGGCAACGTCCAGAGGATGCCGCATCGTCAGCGTGTGCACATCGCGACAGCGCGGGAACACCATGACCGTAGAATCCGGCCTGCGTCCCGCCAATCCGCGCAACCGCAGAAGCGGGCTTGAAGCTACCACCCATCGGCCCTCGAACGGGGCCCGATCGCCATCCCTTACCGTGCAAAGGCGCGCAAACGCCGTTTTTGCGTCTCCCCTCATCCCATCGGCGCATTTACCTGAAGGACCACGCATAGCACGTCGCCCACCCATGTGCAGCTGAGTGCGAGCCATGAGCACCGCCCTCCTTCCTTGACTCCCGTCCATACTCCTTCTTGGCCGCTGGCTACCAGTGCCCACCCGCGTCCCTCCAGCTCGCCAACGAGGCGATCGGGCAGGCCGTCCCCCTCCTCAACGAAGGAGACCACCGACCAGTCGTCGTTGGCCCGCAGCTCCTCGCGACCGTCCACATCAACCACTTCCTCGGCGAACCAGTTGGGGGCCTCCCACGCCGCGCGCAGACCGACGTCGGGCTCAAGCTCCCCTGGCGCCCCGGGCAGCATGGCCTCCCCCATCGGTTGCCCCAAAGCCAGAGCGAGCAGGGGGGCCAGGACAAGCGCGAGGGCACACCCGAATCGACGGCGCCATGTCTTCCCGGCACCCATCAGAGCAGCACCCCCGGCCGATAGGCGTCCACCGTCAGATCGACTTCGTGGACGAGCCTCGGAAGCGAGACACCGAACACCTCGTCTTTAAGCCCCAGCCCGAAAAGCGTAGGGGCAAAGGAGAGACGTCCGCAATAGCGCTGATAGGAGCCTGCCCGCCCCTGAACCGTTACCTCGATTGCCAGGTTGGAAGTACCCAAAGCCCCCTCCAGCTCGCTTTCCACAAGAGCGGCCACCTCGGCCGGCCCCTGGCCCGCATCGGGCGACGGAGCATAGGCGCAGATGGCTTGACGGGCCAGCTGGTCAAAAGCCGCGCATGCCTCGAAAAACGACAGCGCGTTCACGACGATGACGGCGAGCACAATGGCCACGGGAAGGACGACAGCCAGCTCGACGGTAGCCTGACCCGCATCCCCGCGCTCCTTTCGCAGAACGTCCATAGCTCACTCCCATCTCTCGAGATACGTCGGAGCGCCGACGATGTTGCGCAGGGCTGCGAAAGCGCCATCGACAAGTCCGGTCGCTCCTTCGGCCAAGGTGGCGGGGAGGGTCACCGTCAACGGAACCGAGACCCCTGTCAGAGGAATCTCGACAACCGCAAGGGTGATCTCCAGGGAGGCCAAGCGCTGATAGGCCTCGTCGCTCACCCGCTCCGCTAGCAAACCGAGGGCATCGCTGGAGGCCTCGGGGCGCGCCAATGCCTGCTCGCGCAGAGAGAGGTACCGGGCTGACCAGTCGCCGCCGCCAGCGCGCGCCACGGCTTCCGTACCGGCAAGAACTGGCTTGAGGGGAGCCGTGTCGGCCGGCTCGAGGCCCACCGCCTCGAGCCCTTCGCGAAGGCCATTGGCGGCCCACTCTCCCAATCCCGTCGAGCCGGCGAGCGGTATGCCCGAAAGCACGGCCTCCACCCCGTTTTTCAACCCTTCGGTGCCGCTGCTATAGGCCTCCAGGACGCCGGCCCATCCGTCCAGCACCAAACCGCCGACGCCGGAGAGAGCAGAGCCCGACCCCGACAGATCGTCGAGCAAGTCGCCTATCACCGACGCCTCCTCGCCCTCGTCCCGGATGAGCGTCGCCGCCGACACCGCGGCCCGAGTGCCCAGCGTGCCCGAGGGCGCAAAAGCGCTCTCGAAGGCGGTCGGCTCCGACGTTCCCGTCGAGACGACGAAGGCGATGCACCCCGCCGCTCCGGGAGGATCCGCTTTAATGCGGAAGGCGCCCGCATCACCGAGCGCGGCCAGAACCTCGTTCAAAAGGCCCTCCGCCTTGCCCTTCGCCGCGCGACTCAACGGCTCAGCATCCGCTCTCGCCTTCTGGTAGTCGGCAGCAGCCTGGGCGACGGCGTCGTAGTGGTACTCGAACCCGTTGTCAATGGAGGTGGAGGCCGAGGCCACCGATCCTAAGGCGCTCGCTGTGAACTTGCAGGCAGGGCAGGTTTCGAAGGAACCGGACTCCCACTCCTCGGCCGACCCGTAATAGTCCACGAGCCCCGCCTCCGGGCAGCCGTCCCAGGCATGCATCACCGGCAGCTCTCCATCGACGGCCACCGGATAGACGGGCTCGGTATACAGCCGCGTGGCCCGCATCTGCTCGATGTTCCGCGGAAAGCGGGGGAACGACGCTGAGAAGCTGTCGGCCGTCTCGTGGACGAAGGCCTCGCGCAGCTCGCTTATGGCATAGGCGTAGAATCGCTTGCGCAGGGCGCTGCGGGCCTGCTCCTCGGCAGAGTCCGAGCCAGGACGCTCGCTCAGCAGCCTCTCGCGGTAATAGACTCGCGCCCGTTCGAGAGGCACGGAGAACGACCAACTGTCCACCGAGGCGAACAGAGGGTTATCGGCACCGCTCAGCCCTGCGAGGCGCCCCGCGCGCTCGTACATGCAATAGGACGGATTGTCGCCGCAGTCGCGGGCGAAACCCCGAGCCCGGGCTTCCTCGGCGGCACGCGCCGCCTCCTCGGCCCGGGACGCCGCCTCGGCAAGCTCGCCCTTGCCCGCTTCCACGGCCTCCTCCATGGACTCCTCGACCGCGCTCGCCCCTGACGCAATAGACGATCCCTCGCCGGGCAGCAGCAGGGCCATGGCCGCATAGCCGCTCCCCTCACCATTGGCCGCCGCCACCGCCGCACCGTTGGCCGCCGCGAGAAACGGCAGCGCCCGCTGCAGCGCCTCCAGCCCCTCGCAGGCCTTCTGGGAGAACGCGTCGCGCGCCTTGATCACTTTCTGACCGGCCGAAACGAGCTGGCTGCCCAACTCCGCCGCCGGCGGGACGCACAGGGCGACGACGCCGGCCCCGTACGCAATGTCACCCAGAAGCGTGAGTGACAGCACGGCGGCATCGGCCACGCGCACGGCCACCATGAACTCGGCCACGGGGTTTAAGGCCGCGCATGCGGCGGCATCGGCCACCTCCTGCACCTCGGCACCAGCGGCGTGGATGCGGTACACCTGAGCCGCTGAGAACAGCAGCGACAGAGTGACGAGCAGCGCCACGGCCATGCCGGCCGTCGTCGAGCCCTCCTCGTCGCGGAATATCGACTTATCCTTCATGGCGCCATTCACCTGCCTTTCCATTGACGCTCGCGCCATTCAATGATTCCTGAGCCCACGAGGCGCGCGTCGGCGCCGTCGCCGTCACCTCCACCACTAAGTTGCCCCGCTCGTTCACCATCCCGAGCAGCGTCGCCCCTCCGTCCAGCAGGGGAAGCGGTCTCACCTCCGTCCGCACGGTCACCCGCGCGACATCCGCCGCACCGCCGCCCTCGCAACGCACCTCCCATGTGCAGCCGGAGTCATGCACATGGAAGACGTCGAGGGGCGGGATCGCCCCCAAGCGGCGGCGCACGTACTCCTCGCAGGTCGCCGCATCGCCGTCGCTCGTCGCCAGAAGCCGGCAGCCCTCGGCCGCCGCACCGGCCATGACCATGCGGTCGTACAGCACGATGCCCGGCTGTACGAGCAGAAGAACGAGCAAGAAAACCACCGGCAGGGCCACGGCGGCCTCCACCGTCGACTGGCCGCGCGCATCGCGGGCCCTCGCACCCATCCGCCCCATTGCCTCGCACCTCCTTAAAACACGAGCACATCGGCGATCCACGTGGCCGCCCCAGCGAGATGATGCGACGCCGAGGCGAGCCCGTGATCGACGAAAAGCCCTTGGGACAAGGCCCGCCAGAGCGCCGCCCCGGCAACAATCACGCATAGGAAAGCCACCGTGACGATGGCGTACTCCACCGTGCCCTGACCGCACTCGTTCCCTAAAGGCTGTTTATTCCCGAGGCGATGGCGTCCCAGAGCTCTTGCAGCTTTGGCCGGAACAGGGTGATGGCGATGATGGCAATGACCACGAGCACCCCGACGAGAATGGCGTACTCGGTCGTCCCCTGGCCGCGCGTGTCCACCAAGCGCGAGCGCACCGCGGCGCACCACGCGCGTGTGCGCCGATCGACCGCCTCCCGCGCACCCGCTACTTTTCTCACAACGGATTCGAATCTCTTCATGTCGCACTTCCTTTCTCGTTCGTTTCATCTTCAAAAGCCCCCCGCCAATTCCAGGAGCACCGGCCCCAGCACGAGCATGAGCATGGCGGGCAGGATGAGCACGCCGGTGGGAACCATCATCTTCACCGGCGCCTTCGCCACCGCCTCCTGGCGACGCGCCTTGTATCCGCTGCGAGCCTCCCGCGCCGCGTCCTCCAAGTTGTCGGCCATAGTCGCGCCGAAGCGCAGGGAGCGCACAATGTTCTCAATCACCCGGGCGAGCAGCGGGGAGGCGTAGGAGTCGGCCACCTCGCGCAGCGCCTCCGGCCGCGATGCCAGGCCGCAGGCCCATTGGCGCTGGGCGCTTCGGAACGCATCGGCCAACTGCGTGCGGAAATACCCGGTGTACAAATCGAGGCTGCGGTCGAAGGACATTCCGCTGCGCATGCCGAGCGCCACCACGTCGAGCATCTCGGACAAGTCGCATTCCATGGCCTCGGCTCGCCGGCAACTTCGCCGCTTCACCGCCCAGGGCAACGCCCTCCACCCGGCGGCGGCGCCGATGACAGCGAGCAGAACCGCCAGCTCGGTCGTCGCCGTCAGCCCCACTGCACCGCCGAGAACCGCGCCGCCGAGCATCAGGCGCACTCGCGCCTCCCCATAGCCCGCAGGCGACAGCGCGCCGCCAAGACCGGCTGCGGCCAAGCGACGGTCAGGCAAGGGCCGCTCCCGTAGAGACGACGGCGACAGGAAGCGGAACAGCGGACTTCGGGCCCGCTGGGACAGCTCCACCGCATAGGCGACTATCCGCGCATCCACTCCTTCTTCCCCGACCGCTGCGGCACGGCCGGCCTGGAGCGCGGACGACCCTTCCACCACCGCCGCGCGATGACGGATGCGACGCCGCCATGCCCCGACGATGCGCGAGGCCATACCTCCGAGCAGCGCCGCCGAGCCGACCGCAACGACCGCCGCCGCTCCCTGCGCCCAACTTACATCCATCACGACCGCCTCCCGCCCGCGTCCAGCATCCGATGCACCAAGACGACGCCGGCCACCTGCATGACCAGAGCCGCCGCCAGAAGAGCCATACCCGCCATGCTCTCGAAGAACGGCGAGAGGAAACCGGGGCTCATAAGCGAGAACAGGGCGATAAGCACGAACGGCATCGCCGTGACGATGCGCGCCGACAGCTGGGCCTGGGCCGTCTGCACCTTGAGAGAGCGAGCGAGGTCGATCTCGCTTTCCACCGACTCCCGGGCCGCATCGAGCACCGCCGCAAGACTGCCGCCGCTCTGATGCTGCACGTCCAGGGCAACGGCCACGAAAGCGAGTTCCGGCACATCGGTCCGCTGACGAAACAGCGCCAGTGCCTCCGAGGCCGTGCCCCCCGTCTGAAGCACCAGGGCCGCCGAGAGGAACAACTCGCCCAAAGGACCCTTCATCTCCGAGCCCGTCTGTTCCAGCGTCTGCATGAGGGAGAGCCCCGCCCGAAAGCACACGCCCAACGAGCGCAGCGCATCGGGAATCTCGTCTCTCAAGGCGGCCTCGCGCCGTTCTGCATCGCTCTTCACCGCAGCGCAGAGCGCCACCAGGGCGCACCCCGCCACCGCCGCCCCGAATACCGGCGATGCGGCCACCACCCAGCAGGCGACAAGCAAGGCAAGGCAAACGCCCAGAACCAGCGAGAGCAAGGCGTCGGACGTCGAGGCATAGCCCCGCTGCTCCAAGGCCATCCGCGCCCACAGGACATAGCGCCGCACCGGCTCGCGGCGCAGGAGCGCCTCGGCGACCGGCCGCAAGCCCGACACCCCGTGGCGCAAGCGCCAAGCAAGCCCGGGGTGGGCGGCTCCCCGACCACCTTCGGCCGCAAGGGCCCAGGTACGGCGAAGGCGCTCGTGCCGGATCGTCGCAAGCCGCGCGACCAGATACCCCGCCGCCCCCGACGAGACTACGCCGACTGCCGCAAGTCCAACGACCGCATCCATGTCTTCACCTCCCGTCTGTCCGCCAGGCCCATGGGAGCCAGCCGGTCGACCCACTGCGGATAGTCCAGCCAAAAGCCCGCTTCCTGGCCCACTTCCCACCGGTACAGCGTGCGAACGACGCAGCGGCGGCGCCCGTGGTCGAAGGACACCTCGGCGATCTCGGAGATGCAGCGGGCGCCCCCAGGACGGCGCGCCGTCTGCACGATCAGATCTAAAGCGTTGCCGATCTGCGCCTCGATGGCATCGGGAGGCAGCTCCACGGCGAACCGCACCATGGTCACCAGGCGCTCCACCGCCTCGCGCGGGGCGTTGGCATGCAGCGTCGTCAGCGATCCGTCGTGGCCCGTGTTCATGGCCTGCAGCATGTCGATGGCCTCGTCGGAGCGGCATTCGCCCACGATGATGCGATCGGGCCTCATGCGCAGGGCGTTCACCACCAACTCCCGTATGGTCACCTCGCCGGTGCCTTCGGCGTTGGGCGCCCGGGCTTCCAAGCGCACCACGTGGGGGTGCTCGTCGAACTTCAATTCGGCGGCATCCTCGATGGTGATGACGCGCTCCTCGTGGGAGATATGGCAGGAAAGGGCGTTCAAGAGCGTCGTCTTGCCGCTGCCCGTGCCACCGGAAACCGCAATGGAACGGCGCGACCCCACAGCCCAAATGAGAAACTGCTCTACCGTCTCGTCGAACGAACCTCTCGCTTTCAGCTCGGCCAGCGTCATGACGCGCCGCGTGAAGGCGCGAATGGTGAGCAGCGGCCCATTGAGGGAGAGCGGCGGCAGCACCGCGTTGACGCGATGGCCCTGGGGCAAGCGGGCGCTGGCCATGGGCGACGATTCGTCGACCCGCCGGCCCAAAGGGCCTAAAATGCGATCGATGAGCGCCCGCACCTGCTCGTCGCTCTCGAAGCTCACGCTCGCTCGGGACAGGCGGCCGTCGCGCTCTATGTACACGCTGTCCGTTCCGTTGACCATGATCTCAGTCACCGTCTCGTCGGCAATCAGATCCTCCAGCGGCCCGAGCCCGAACACCGTGCTGATCAGGCCCTCCACCAAGTCGCGGAACACCGCGGGCGCAAGCGCCTTCCACGGATCTCGCGTCGAGAGCCTCCGGCAGGCGGCCCGGATCTCGTTGCGCGCCCGCTCCGGGCTGTCGACGGCGATGAGCGCGACCCTATCCAGGGGAACCAGCTCGCCCACGGCCATCCGCAAGGACTCGAGCCCCGTTGCCACGCGCTCATCGTCTTGCTGATCGCGGGCGTCTTCCGCCACGCGAACCCATTCCAGAAGAGACATTTCCTCACCTCCTTACGATGCGCCCTTGGCCAAGGCGGCCTCGCGACGGCTCGCGCGACCCTTGCGTTTGCGCTGTTTGCCCCGCAACCCCGCGTCTGCCTTGGGCGCCAAGCCGATGCGGGCGAGAGGAGCCTGCACCCCCGCACTTGCAGGACGAGAAGCCAAGGGCAGCAGCTCGTCGAGAACACCCTCGATGCTTATGCACAAAGGGCTCGAAGCCTCTACCAGGCTCTGCGCCATGCCCGCGCCGAGCAGCTCCTCCACTTCGCGACCGCCGTCGGCCAGCTCCGCTACATGGGCCCCATCCAACGCACTGGACACGTCGATGGACGTGAAGGGCGCATGACGCGTGCAGCGGTTCACGGCGAGCAGAAACGATCCCGTTGCAATGCCGCAGCGCAGGCACAAATCGAGGGCATGGCGGCAGGCACGTACCGAGGAGGCGCGCTGGTCGACGAGGAACAGGGAGGCGGCAGCCCGTTCCAGCAGAAGGAGATGCACGTCGTCCCAGCCGCCTCCCGTGTTCGCGATCACGAAATCGAAGGAGGCGACGAGGACGTCGACGACCGATCCCATGGAGGCCGCTACGACCTCCGAGCGCTCCAGGGCGCGCGGAGCGCTGACGAGCACCAGCGGCGCCCCACTCAGCTCATCGGGCACTGCTCCCGTTCTCGCAACTTCTTCAACCGGCACCGACGGAGCGTCTCCCATCAGGGCCGCGAGATCCCCAAACTGCAGATCAGCGTCGAGCAGCGCCGTGCGCAGGCCGCGCCGAGCCCCGAGAAGGGCCGCAAGGGTCGCCACCGTGCTCTTACCCGCACCACCGCTCCCGCTCACCACCGTCAGCAGAAAGCCCGCGCGATTCTCTTCCTGCGTTTTTGCCGTCGTGAGAGCTTGTCGGACGCCTTCGGAGTCGGGTAGCGCCAGCGCGACGGATTCCCCATCGCCCCTGTCGCCATCGATGTTGCGCGCAGCTTCTTTCAGCAAATACTCCCCCAGCTCCGCGGGGGACACGATGCCGTCCAGCTCGGCGGCCTGAGCCCGGGAGGCCACCGATCCCGTGCGATCCGCCGTCACAAGATAGACGGCCGTCTGCGGGCTGTCGCGCTTGCAAGCCGCCGCGAGATTGATGGGCTCCGCCCCTTCACAGCACGACACCCACACGAAATCGAAATGCTCCTCGTTGACGCACCGCCGAGCTGAGACCGCCTCGGCGCACACTTCCACAGCCAGCTCCTCCAGCACCGAAGAAAGCGAGGTTGTGCCGTCTTCCGCCATCGGCAGACTCTCGCCGTGGCCGCAGAGCAAGTAACGCTTGCGCTTCGTCATAGGTTCGCTCCTTCCCCCATCGCCCCATTCTCAGGCGCCGCTGGTTGCCCAGAAGCGGGAGGCGTCTCGGCAGCGGGGCCCTCCAAAGGCGCCTCCGCCGAAGCCGACGGCTCTGCCGCCTCCTGCCCCTGGGGCGCCGAATCGCGAACCCCCTCTCCCGTCGAACCGTCCGATGGCGTGCTGCCACCCAAAGCCGGCAGCGCGAAATAAAGTTCCAAGTTCTGCGCCGCCGCCACAACCTCCTGCACCCGCTCGGGCTCGACGGCCAGCGTGACCCACTCCGCCGTCGCCCCCGATTCGGACGCAGCGCTCGTGGCCAGAATCAGAGCGCCGCCCACCAGCTTGGTCGTGGACACGGGGCCCGTGGCGTACACGTCCACTTCCATACCCGGCTCCACCGAACCGCCCACGGCCTGCACGGGCCGCGCCGGCACGCTGATGGCGGCCATGCCCGCCGGCACCGCCAGTTCGGAGTCGGACATCTCGGTGCGCCGGGAGCAGAGGACTTCTCCCTTGATGACGTTCGAACCCAGACGTTTACCGATGATTTGGGAGGAATCAGTCACGGCAGTGTCGGGCAGAAGATCGGCCACCCACATCTTCGTGACGACGGCCGAGGCGTCCACCACCTCGCCCGCCGCCAAGTCGCGCTTGGCCACGCACACTTCCAGCTGATCGCCCCCATAGCGCTCAAGCGCCTCGGCTCGGGCCGCGTCCACCTCCCCGCGCACGCTGGCCAAGTAGAGGGCCACGCACAACGCGCAGCACAGCCCGCAGGCCAGAGCACCCCATTTCGTCTTGTTGATTGCCATCGCTTCTCCTGACTTTCGGAAACGATGACATCATGCAAGATCACGACCGTAAAAATGACGCGGGAATGTCCCGTTTCGTTCCTCGCGCCGACCGTCATGGAGTCGCATCCTCGACCGCACTGGCGTCCCAAGGGCGAAGGGAAATGCCAGGGTAAACAAGAAAGCCCCAGGCAACCTGGGGCTTTCTGCTTCAATTCATGGTGGTCGCGGAGGGATTTGAACCCCCGACCTTGTGCTTGTAAGGCACCTGCGCTCCCGCTGCGCCACGCGACCGAACATATTACGCGCCTAAATGCGCGAGTCCGTATTGTGCCACAAGTTCCCCGCCGGAGCAAATGGAAAGCAGGGCGCCGAGACGATAGCGCATCCCACGTACCTCGCGGCACAGCGCCCACGGCGCAGCGTGCGGCGCGATCCCGGCACGGCGCCCACGGCGCTACCTCGGCACAGCGGCCGCGGCATTGCCGCCGGCGTCGTCGCTGGTCGCGCGCATCCGGCCCGCCACGAGCGCCGTAACGAAGATGGCCGCCGCGAACAGCAAGAGCACGCCGACCGCAAGCGCGACGTCTTCCGCCGCCGACCCCGTCGCATCGCCCACCGCCGCGCGCAGGCCCTCGCCGAGCCAGTACACCGGCGTGAAGGTGGCCACGACGCGCACCGCCTCGGGCATAAGATCCAGGCTGATCCACGTACCGCCTAGAAACGTCAGCACCATGCCGGTGATGTTGCCCACGGTGTTCGACACACTCTCGCCGCAGCCCAGCTGCCCCAGCAGAAACGCGATGGCCAGCGGGATGAGCACGAACACGAGCTCCACCGCCAGCACGCAGGCAAGATCGGCCGGTGCGAGGGTGAATGCGGAATAGCCGAATGCGACAAGGCCGATGCCCATGATAACGGCCCACACGAGAAGCGCCACGACGAGCCCCGCCGCCGCCTTCTGCAGCCCCAGACCCAAGCCCGAGGTGGAGGAGACGGCAACGCGCCGCCGCACGTCGGTGCGGTTGAAGGCCCCCATGAGAATGCCCACCGACACCACCACGGCCACCGTGAGCGGGTAGGCGCTCCACATAAGATAGAATACGAAGGCCTCGCTCCCCACCGCCACGCCCGGGACGGAAACCTCCTCGATGCGCGGCTCCTTCTGCGCGGAGGCCTCGGCCTGGGCCACCAGCACCTCCGGCGAGGAGTCCGGCTCGAGCACCGCCGCGGCCCGCACCAGCCCCAGATACTGGTTCACCTGGGTATCAACCAGCGTGGCCGCCATCGATTGGAAGCTGAACACCGTCTCAAGGCGCGGGCCGTCGCCGCCGTCGCGGGCCGCCGCCAGATAGCCCTCCTCGAACCCGGCGGGCACGATGAGCAGATAGTCCACCAAGCCCGTGGCCACGGCATCCTGGCAGGCCCGCGCCTCATCGGCCACCTCGACCGACGTTCCCCGCTCTTCGAGAAACGCCGCCACCGAGCGCGACAAGTCGCTTTGATCCCGATCGATCACCGCGAAGGGCACCTCGGCCGACTCATAGCCCGCACTTGTCGCCGGCGGGTACACGCCGCTGGTGATAAACAGGCCCATGAGGCTCAAAAAGCCCACGTACACCAGCAGATAGATGGGATGCTTCGCCACCACTTCCAAGGCATATCTACAGGCTTGCATAGCGCTGCCTCCTCACGAACAGGGCCCCTACGGCGAACAGCGCGGCCGAGAACAGGCCGATGAGCGCCACGTTCCCCGCGAACACCTCCAGCCCGTCGTAGTAGTACAGGCTGTAGAACATGTCGCAGATGGCCTTCGCCGGGTTCAGCGAGGCCAGCACGGGGAATTCCCGCGAGACCATGTCGGCCAGCTCCATGCAGGGCTCGCCGTAGAGCCCCGTGAACAGCGAGAGCAGGCACACCACCCCGGTGAGAATGCCCGTCTTCGATCCCACATCCAACTTGGGGAGTGACCCGAGCGCCGTGCCCAGGGCGCAGGCGAGCAGCGATGCGGCGCCCAGTCCCGCCACGCACAGGCCCTCGCGGCCGGCGAAGTCGACCCCCACGACAAGACGCGTGTACAGAAACGCGATGAGCAGGCAGCAGAACGACAGCAGCCAGCAGGCCAGAAGCGTCGCCAGAAGCGTGCGCGTGCGCCCGATGGCCCCCAACGCCCGCCGCGCGCCCAACGGCGAGAGGTTCGGCTGGGTCCAGCAGACGGCCACCACGGCGATCTGGGCGCCGAACAGGGCCGCCATGGCGAACAGCGCGTAGTAGAAGCGCACCGACTCCTTGGGCGCGGCGTGGGTGAGCGAGACCTCCTCGGTCGCATCGACGCTCGAGAACAGCGCCTCCAGACGGCCCGGATCGGCGAAGGCCCCGGGGTTCTCGCGGGCGATGGATGTCATCAGGTCGGCGTCGCGCACGTAGGTGCCCACCACCGATTCCAGGATGCTGCGATCGATAGCATCCATATCTGTCGTCTGGCCGATCTGCAGCCCCGGCGCCAGGGACAGCACCGGCTCGCCGTCCTCGTCGACGGAGAACACCCCCATCACCTCGCCGTCGACGAGGGCCGATGCGGCCGCCTCCCCATCGGCGAAGCGGCACACGTCCAGCAACTGATCGTCGCCCCTTTCCCCCAGCGCCTCCGCCACCGCCGAAAACGGCGACGTGTCCCACGCCTCATCGGCCACCACGCCGGTGGGCACGGGGTCGAACTCCATGGCGCCGTCCAAGTTCGCGAACATGAACATGAAGATGGTCGCCATGAGGATGGGGAAGGCCAAAGACCAGATGAACAGGCTCTTCTCGCGAACGAGCGCCCGCAACGTGCTTGCGAACAACGTGCCCATAGCCCGCTCCTAATCCCTCAGCTCTTTACCGGTGATCTCGAGGAACACATCGTTTAAGGTGGGCGGCTCGGCATAGACGCGGCCCACGGGGCACCCCGCGTCCGCAAGCACGCCCAGCACGTCGCCCACGTTGTGGCCGCCCTGCTCGCACTGCACGACCAGCTCCGGCTCGGTGTAGGTCACGCGCCGCACATGGGGCAGCGAGGCCAGGCGCCCGCGCACGGCATCACCAAGCGCCGCCACCTCCACGATGATGCGCTCGCCGGCCCCCACTAGGGCCTTCAGCTCGACATTGGTGCCCACGGCCACCGACCGGCCGCGATCCATGATCATGATGCGCGAGCAGATCTCCTCCACCTCTTCCATATAGTGGCTCGTGTACACCACGGTGCAGCCCTGCGCGTTCATGCGGCGGATGCCCTCCAGAATGGCGTTGCGGCTCTGCGGATCCACCGCCACCGTCGGCTCGTCGAAGAAGGCGAGCCGGGGCCTGTGGGCGATGCCGCAGGCGATGTTGAGCCGCCGCAGAAGGCCGCCGGAGAGCTTGCGCGGGCGGAACTTCACGTAGTCCTCGAGGCCCACGAACGCGATGGCCTCGTCCACGAGCCGCGCCCGCTCGCGCCGATCGTCCACGTACAGGGCACAGAAGAAGTCGATGTTCTCCCGCACCGTGAGCTCTTCGAACAGCGCCACGTTCTGCGGCACCACGCCGATCTTGCGCTTCAGGTCGTAGCGCGTGGGCGTCATGGGCTCGCCGAACAGGCAGATGTCGCCCTTGTCGAAGGTGAGCAGCTGCAATATGCAATTGATGGCCGTCGTCTTGCCCGAACCGTTCGGGCCCAAAAGCCCGAAGATCTCGCCGGGCTCGATGCGCAAATCGAAGTGGTCGAGCGCCACCACGTCTCCGTAGCGCTTCACCAAGTTGCGCACCTCGACGATGGGCGCCGACATAGCGCCGGCCCGTGCGCTATCGTCTCTCGCGCAGTCGCCCTGCGCGCCATCCTGCGTGCCATCGATCCTCAGCGCGCCGGTCCGCGCGCTGCCGTTCGTAAGCTCGCCGTCCATGAGCGCTCCTTCCCCTATCGGTCATGGCCCCATTATTCCAAGAACCGCCGCGCCGCAGAAGTGCCAAATGTCACGAATGTCGACGTGCCCCTTGCTTCGCGAACGTGCGCCTTATAATGGCCCCATGGACAGAATTGTTGACGAGATCGTTCTCTTCGGGCTGGGGCTTCCCCTCCTTCTGCTCGCTCCCGCTGCCCCCGCAGCCGTAGCGGCGCCGCTTCTCACCCTCATCGCCACGGGCGCGCTCGAACTGCTCGATCGCGGCGAAGGCGGTGCGCAGCGCCAGGCCCCTGCCAGCGCCGCAAGCCCCGTCCGCGCCGCGCGCTTCATCCGCGTCGCACGTCCCGTCATCGCCGCCGCCTACCTCATCGCCGCACTTGCCGCGCCGGCCCTCGCCGCCTTCGTGCCGCTTCTGGCCTACGCCGCCGTGGCGCAGAACCTCGGCCCCCTGCGCTTTCTATGGCCCGCGGCCCTCCTGGGCGCCGCAGTGTCCGGAAGCGGCGCGCTGGCGGCAGCCGCCCTTCTGCTGGGAGCGCTCGCCTGCCTGGCCGCCCGGCGCACGACCAAAGTTCAAACCGAGCGCGCCTCGCTCCGCCAATGGCGCGACGCCGTGCAGGAAGACCGCCTCGCCCTGGCCGAGCGCACTCGCGACCTCGCCGAGCGGCAAGATTTGGAAGTGAGCTGCGCGGTGCTGGCCGAGCGAGCCCGCATCGCGCGGGAGATCCACGACAACGTCGGCCACCTGCTCACCCGCTCGGTGCTGCAAATGGAGGCGCTCGCCGTCACGCACGAGGACGATCCGGCGCTCGCCAAAGAGCTGGCGGCGGTCGGCGCCACCCTCCACGAGGCCCTCGGCACCGTGCGGGCCAGCGTGCACGACCTGCACGACGAGGCCTTCGATCCACAGACCACCTTGGCCGAGCTGATCGGGGAATTCCCGGGAATTGCCGGCACGCTCGCCTTCGAGGCCGAAAGCCTTCCGCGCCCTGTCGCCCTTGCCGTCGTGGCTATCGTGCGCGAGGCGCTCGCGAACGCCCGCACGCACGGGCGCGCCACGAGCGTCGCCGTCTCCCTCCTCGAGTTCCCCGGCTTCTATCAGCTCGCCATCGAGGACAACGGGCGCGCGGCGAACCTGGTTGGCGAGGGCGGCCTCGGTCTCGCCTCGATGGAAGAGCGCGCGACGGCCTTGGGCGGCACCTTCTCGTTCGAACCGTTGCCCCCACCGCGCACCGGCTCCCGCGTCTTCGCCACCTTCCCCAAAACCCAGGAGGTTCGCCCATGAGCGCCCCATCTCCCCTCTCCGTCGTCATCGTGGACGACGACGAGTTCGTGGCCCAATCGCTGCGCACGATACTGGAGGCGCGCGGTAGCGTGCGCGTGGCGGCCCTCGGCACGAAGGGGGCCGAGGCGGCGGCGCTTTTCAACGAGCACCACCCCGACATCATGCTCCTCGACATCCGCATGCCCGATCTGTCGGGTCTGGCCGCCGGCGAGGCCATCCTCGCCGCCCACCCGAAGGCGCGCATCGTTTTCCTCACCACCTTCGCCGACGACGACTACATCGTGCGCGCGCTGGCGATCGGGGCCCGCGGCTACCTCATCAAGCAGGAAGCTCGTGGTCTGGCCGAAGCGCTGCATTCCGTCATGGAAGGCCAAATTGTCCTGGGATCCGATGTCACCGACCGCGTGAGTGCGCTCATCGGGCAACGGCCAGTGAACGGCGCCGGAGCCGCCTTCGACGACTCTCTGTCGCACCCCGATAACAGCCAGGCCGCCCCCGCCTTCGCCGAGGGGCTCACACAGCGCGAGCGCGATATCGCCGAGCTCATCGCCGAGGGGCTCGACAACCGCGAGATCGCGCAGGCGCTGTACCTGTCCGAGGGCACCGTGCGCAACCACATCTCGGCCATCCTGCAGAAGTGCGGCCTGAGAAACCGTACCCAGATCGCCATCGCCTGGTGGCGGTAGGTCGCAGCGTCATCCGCTCCCCACCGCCCGCGACGTTCCCCGGCGCCCTCATCGTCCGCAAGACCGCATGGTGCGCCGCTGCAATTTCATGCAAGAAATCTACGGGCAAATGGCTATCATCTCTCCCTGTTATGGAAATGCCCCGCGCCCCACATACCCAACAGCCCCGCTCATCCCGACATCACGAGACCGTGCGCTGCGGCCGGCCTGGACAAGTACCGCGCCCTGCGGTCGTTCACCGCCGCTTTCGGCCTCACGCCCATGCGCTACCTTGCCTCGCTGCGGGTGGAAGCGGCCCGCGAGGCGCTCGCCGCCGGGGCCAGCTGCGCCGACGCCGCCTGGGCGGCAGGCTTCTCCGACCAGGCTCATCTGACCCGCGCCTTCAAGGAGCGTCTCGGCATGACGCCCGGCTTCTACCAGCGCGCCATCGCCGGAGCCGATCCTGCGGACGCGCTTGCTTCGTCGCCAGAGCAGGTGCGCCCATGAAAGCGCACGCGCTCGCCCTGTTCACCATCCTCGTTTGGAGCACCACCTTCGTCGCCGCCCTCGTGTGGTCGGTCTACTCCACCCTCGTCGATCGCATCGCCGACGCGGGCTACGAAACGCTGGCCGCCACCAAGCGCATCTTCGCGTGGGGCCTTTTGTTCATGATGCCGGCCGTTCCCTTTGCAGGGGCCTTCCCCGCACTGGGCCTGGTCGACCCCCTCGTCGTTGCGAACCTGCTCTTCTTGGGGCTCGGCGCCTCAGCTGCCTGCTTCGCCACCTGGAACTTCGCCGTGAAGCATCTCGGCGCCGTCGTCACGAGCACCTACATCTACCTCGTGCCCGCGCTCACCGGCGCCGCCTCGGCCCTCGTGCTCGGAGAGCCCGTCACCGCTCCCATCGTCGCCGGCGTCGCCCTCACCATCGCCGGCCTCATGCTTTCGAACCGCAAAGGCTCTCGCCGAGGGCAACGCCGCGGCCACGCCTCGCCCTCCTCTTCGTAGACGTAGTACAATGGCCGGAGCGTCAAGGGATCGCTGCTCGCACCAGCAGCATGGCCCTCACGCACCACCATCGCCATGTCGAAGAAAGGACCCCCGTGGCCGCTATTCCCGATCCCGTCCAAACCGCCTACGAGGCGGCCGCCGCCCAGCGCACCCTGTCGCTGCCGACCATTCCGGAAGAGCTGCGCGCCCTGGAGGCCGACGATCTGCGCGGCGGGGCAGAGGAACCGCTGGAGGCCATCGACGCGAGCGGCCTCATCATCGCCGACGAGAATTTCTCGGAGCTGCAGGCGGCCCACGCCCGGTTCGCGAATTGCTTCCTCTCCTGCTGCGACTTTTCCGGCTCGCTGTTTACCGATACGGTATTCGAGGGATGCGACTTCGCCAACAGCTACTTCGATAGCGCCGGATTCACCCGCTGCACCTTCAAGAACTGCAAGCTCACAGGCGCGTCGTTTATGGAAGCGAACCTGGAGCACGTGGCCCTTGAAGACTGCACGCTGGACTTCGGCGCCTTCAACCGTTGCCGTTTCTGGGCCGTATCGGCCACGCGCTGCGATTTCTCCGGTGCCGACATGGCCGAGATGGAGCTGCACTACGTGACGCTGGACGACGACCGCTTCATCGGCACGAGCTTCTTCCGCACGCCCCTGCTCGGGCTCGATTTCTCCACCTGTCAGCTGGAGGGCGTGGCGCTCTCCGACACCATGGCGGAAATCTACGGCACGAAGATGAACGTCTATCAGGCCGCAGCCTTAGCCCGCCGCCTCGGCGTCATCGTGGCGGAGTAGCCTAAGCCGCCATCCTGTCGTCGCGGCGCTTCGACACGAGCAATCTCGGGCGCGGCACGGCTCGACGGGAAACGACGACGGGAGCAGCCGGAGCTGCGGGAGCGCCCGTGCGTCCGTCGGCCCAGGTGGCGGCCACCACCGTGCCCACGATGACCGCGGCACCCAGAAGCCCCATCGCCGAAAGCGTCTCCCCCAGGAACAGGTAGGCGAACAGGGCCGTGAACACCGGCTCGCCCGTCAGCAGCAGCGACACCGTCGTGGAAGAGAGGCGGTCGAGCGCCAAGCTCTGCAGGAAGAACGCCAGGCAGGTGGAGAACAGCGCCAAGAACACGATGATGCCCCAGGCCACCGGCCGCACGGCGGCCACGTCCAGCATCGGCTCCCATGCCAGAGCGCACCCCAGGCACAGCGCGAAGGCCACGGCGATCTGCGTGCCGGCCACGGTCACAGCGTCAAGCTCGGCCAGCGCCTGCTTGCCGAACACGAGCGCGCCGGCCAGCGCCACCGACGACCCTAAAGCCAGAAGCTCGCCCGGCCCCACGGCGAGACTGCCGCCCTGGCTGCACAGAAGGTACAGGCCGCCGGCTACTCCCACCTGAAAGGGAATGATGGCGCGCGGGTAGCGGGAGCGCTCCACCACCGTCGAGAGCAGAGGCGCGAACACCACCGGCAGCGCCACGAGGAATCCCACGTTGGTGGCGGTGGTAAGGTCGAGCGCCACGTTGCAGCACAGATACGAAATGCCCATGCACAGCGCCTGGGGCAGCCACAACCGCACCTTCACGTTGCGAAGCCGCGCGACGATGCGGCGCCCGAAGAAGAGGGCGAACACCGCCGTGGCCAAGCCGAAGCGAGCGGCCAGGCACCACAGAGGCGTGATGGAGTCGTAGGCGAACTTCGTCACAGCGCTGCCCGATCCGAAAATGACCACTTCAATGAGCACGAAGACCACGAACGGCCAACGCGCCTGCTTCCAATGACTCATGGCTCCTCCTCTCAGCTTCGTCGCGGCCCGCATCCGGCACATGGCGGCGCGCAACCTCCTTCAAAGCGCAAAAATCCAAGCCCCACCTGGGGCGTTCTTTCTCTGAATTTGGAACGATGGCTATACTAAGCTCCGGGCAGAAAAAAGTAAAACGAGACTTCTTGTAAAACATTTTAAGAAAGTCTTATAATTGTGCAGACGCACAACACAGAGCAGGCTTATCCGCACCCCAGGAGGCGCCTTATGGCCAACCAGAAATACGACGCGTTCCTCACAGTGGCGCGCCTCGGCAGCTTCAAGGCCGCCGCCGAGGAACTGGGCTACACTCAGGCCGGCATCAGCTACCTGGTGAACGCCTTGGAAAAGGAGCTGGGACTGACGCTCTTTTTGCGCGAATACGGCGGCGTGCATCTTACTACCGAGGGCCGCGAAGTGCTCGGTCTTGTGCAGGCGATCAACGCCGACGAGCACGCCCTGGCCGCCCGCGTGCGCGAGCTCGCCGATCGGGAGGGCGGCCTTGTGCGCGTGGGAGCCTTCACGAGCGTCGCTATCGAGTGGTTTCCCTCCATAGCGCGGGCCTTCCTCGACCAGTATCCGAAAATCGACCTGAAGCTTCTGTGCATCGACGACGAGGAGGAGCTCGTGAACGCCGTGTGGGAGGGCCGCGCCGACTGCGCCTTCTCCATCGCGCCCGAGCGGCGCAACCTGGAGGCGGTGCCGCTGCATACCGACCCGCTCCTCGTGGTGCTGCCGCCGGACCATCCCCTCGCGGGCGCCCCCTTCTTCCCCACCGAAGCCTTAGCCCGCGAGCCCTACGTGCAGCTGCAGGGTAACGCGCGCCCCTCCGAGATGGAGGCGCTGTTCGAGGCCAACGGCGTCACCCCCAACGTGCGCTTCACGGTGGACTCCGACTACGCCGTCATGTCCATGGTCAGCGCCGGCCTGGGCTTCTCCGTGCTGCCGAGCCTCATTCTGTCGCGCCCTCTGTTCCCGCTCGCCGTCCTGCCTGCCGAGCGCGAGTGCTCCCGCAGCATCTCGCTCGCCGTGCGCTCGCGCGACACCGCCTCGGCCGCCACCCGCGCCTTCGCCGAAGTCACCCGAGAATGGGTCGCCGAGCGCTACGGGACGTAAACCGACAACACTTCAACTTATACATCAACAATCGAAGGGGGCCGCCGCAGCGACCCCCTTCGCAAGGGGAGGCAACAAATTGCAGATTTAGGCCCAGGCCTCTTCGCCCGCAACTTTCCTACCCGCTATACGCCCAAAGGTATAGCAACTGGCCACAGACGCACCACTGCCGCAATAGCCAGTTCCGAGAATATCGCTCGCGTTACGGCCCGCAGAATACAACCCAGAAATGGGGGAATCGTCCATCGCTGAAAGCACTTGCGCATCAGTGTTGATCTTGAGACCGCCATAAGTAAAGAGACCATTAAGCGTCGTGGCAGCTACCGCATAGAAAGGTGGCTGAGAAATTGGTCTCGTATACGCTGGCCTTTTCATCCACAGGGGGTCTTCTCCCTTTTGAGCATACTCATTATAATATGCAATGGTATTCTCGAGAGTTCCTGCCGGCATTTGGAGAGCCTCGGCCAAAGCACCGATGGTTTCGGCCTGAGCCACGATAACATCGGCGCCCACCTCGGAAATCTCTTCCATTTGATCATAAGTTTGCTGATCGAAAACCATGTAGCACGTCTCATAATCACGGAAATAGTAAGGATTACGAGCAACTTGCGCATAGTAAGAGCCCGCGTAATGGTCTTCGGCGATAAACCGTACGCCGCGCTTATTCACAAGCGCGCTAAAGAGGAGAGGACCGCCAACTACGCTATCGCGCGCTATCCAAGCACCGTGGGAAAGCTGGCCGTAAGCAAAGTTCATATGACGCGTGTCGGCGCCAGCCCCTTGACCCATGCGGATGCCATCACCGGTATCCCCCTCAGTGCCTATGATGAAGCTTCCGGCAGCATACGGGACATACTGATCAACCATGGCGTCATTGCAAGCGAATCCACCCGTACAAAGAACGACGCCCTTGTTGGCCTTAATGTTGTAGGGTTTTCCATCCTTCTTAGCCTGCACTCCGACCACACGACCTGTTTCAGGATGCACGATAAGACGTTCGGCAGGTGTCTTATAGAGAATCTCGGGCGACAAATCTTCCACAGCCTTCTGAAGGGGGGCAAAGAAGCCCGAGCCGTTTTTTGCCCCGGTGAGCGTACCTTCCAAATTATCGGTCAAGCCTTCGACCCAGTGACTGTGGGGCACCGCCTCGCAGTACCCGACGTAATCCAGATTGAACTCATCGCCCGTGCATGATAATCCAGCGTCGTAATTCTCCTCCTCGGGCCAGGGAGGGTTGTATCCCGGCTTAAATACGACGCCAAGCGTGTCCACAAGCCAATGGTACAAATCCAAAGACTCGTCAGCCATAACACGACAATGGTCTTCGCTCACGCCAGGTCCCGTTGCCGCAACAAGATATTGATAGTAGTTATCCGTTGTCTCGTTGAACCCAGCCGCTACTTGAGTGGGAGTTCCCCCGCCCATGTAAATTAGACCTCCGCAGATGTTGGTAGATCCACCAGCTTTACCTTGCTTCTCCAAGATAGTTACCGTAGCGCCTGCATTTAGCGCCTCCCAAGCCGCCGCTGCGCCCGCGCCGCCAAAACCAGCAATTACCACATCCGACTCCGCGTCCCACGTCTCCGGAAGCCCAACAGGACTCAAAGGCGCGGCATCGCTTCCAGACTGCTGGGGACTGCAGCCACCGAGCACCCCTCCAACGAGCGCTGCTCCGCCGACCGCGACGCCTCCTTTCAGGAAAGAGCGGCGACTAACGAGTCCGCCCTCCTTGCCATTGTGACAAATCGCCATAGCATCTCCCTTCCTTAGCTGTACCTTAGCTGTATCGCGCCGGCGTCATGCCGACGCTGGCAAAATAATATGAAGAGAGCCATGCGCCGTGATCATATCGAACTCTCTGTTTATCCCAAAACGCCCCCGAGAAAAACGTATGGGTGTAGGGAGAAAGCAAGAAAGATATAATGGCAGAATGAGCATGACAGCAGACAATACTACCCGTCCTCGGAAAAAGGGGCCCATCGCTATAGAGGGCGCTCGGATCGTGGGATTTGCGCTCCTCTTGGCATGGTTCAGCGCAAGCGGTTTTTTGGTCTCCTCCGCCACTGCAAACAGTGCGGACTTTCTTACCTTGGTAGCTTTCACCGCGCTGCTATTCATCGCAGCTTTCGTCGGTCGATCTCGCGACATCAGGCGACAGGCGACAATACTCTGTCCAGTTTTCAGCGCAGTAGCTGCAGTTGGAACTATTGTTCCTTCCTTCACTGCCGACAGCCCCATCATTAGTATAATCTGCTCCTTGCTCACCGCGCCCGGTCTTGCTTTTCTTGTTCTCGGTTGGGGTTCTCTCTTTAGCAAGCGAAGTATGCCTACGGTCATTCTGGAAACCATTGCAGCACAACTCCTCATGTCAGCCATTCATCTGACAGGATGCCTTCAGCCGCCGCATCTCGAAGCCGTTCTGCGCGGGATCTACCTTATCGGATCGGCTTTCATGTTCGCGATCGCAGCGAAAGCCACTCAACCAACCAAACTCTCCCATCTCCTGAGCGGACAGCACGACCACAGTCAATCGGCAACAAAATGGCAGCCGTTTGTTCGGTTCATTATCGCCATCAACCTTTGGGGCGCCGCAATCAATCTGCTCTACAACATTTATCGCTATTGCGCACCTCTCGACTTTGAAGATCTATCGGCCCCAGCCGCCTTAATCGAGATAGCATTGTTAGGACTTCTTCTCGTTGTAGCTAGTAGGCAAAGGGTGAAGGACACCCAGCTCTACACAATCATATTCGCCACCGTACTGCTCGCCTTTCTTTTGGTTCCAATTCTTGGCATACAAAATACGGCACCGTTCTATGCCCTGTTTCTTG
>ENA-ORVG01001157-ORVG01001157.1-human-gut-metagenome-genome-assembly--contig:-NODE-1157-length-32617-cov-3.581168_pt1 | contig 32617 bp, 42 predicted proteins | sample MGYA00242091_ERZ509233 | MGnify/ENA primary metagenome ERZ509233 (study PRJEB26280, sample SAMEA2338840) | human gut metagenome | biome: human gut; feature: human-associated habitat; material: faeces... | reverse complement strand
AGATTGATATTTTTAAAAAACACCTTATAACCCATATCTTCTAAAAAAAGAAAATAGTCGTTTGCATTCTCTTTCGATTTTTCTCCAATAAATTCTACACAGTATTTTACTTCATTAGGCTTACATTCTTCAAACTCATATAGCATTTTCCCAGCTCGAATAAGGCGATAGCCCTTCTCCGACATTTTATTAAGCCAATTTGCCTGTGCATTTAATAGACCACCAAAAAAATGATAACATTTTTTGCTCATACTGCACCTCCAATAATTCCACTTGCAACCCCTACAAGTTCTTCAAGCCTTACAAGTTCCTTTTCTGCGACTTCTTTCCCCAGTGAAGTAATGATGTATTCTTTTTTTCTACCTTCACAATCTCCGCAGGGCTTAATCCATTCTTTTTCCTGCAAAGAGTTCAATGCACCATACAAAGTGCCAGCTCCCAATGAAAGCCGCCCACCTGTTTTTTCTTCAATAAATTGCATGACAGCATATCCATGTTTTGGAGTATAGAGGGAAAGTAGAATGTAAAATGTCACTTCTGTAAGCGCACCACCTTTCACATTGTCCCGCATTGTTTATCCTCCTTATTACGGTTACTGTAATAAATATATCACTAACCGTAATAGAAGTCAACAGCGTTCAAAAGGATTTAAGAAATATGAAACTAAAACTGGAACAGCAACATTAAATGTCACTGTTCCATTCTCATTCGGAATAGTAGGGTGTCCGCCTATGTATATTATTGTGTTACTTTACCGCACATGAGCATTCGCACCGGGGTTATCGTTACCGTAACCTTCAAGAAGGTTGACAACACCCCAGACACCGACACCTGCACCGATCAGGCAGATCACGGACTTGAGTACAGTACAAGCCGTACTGATGAAAGAAGAAGTATCTACTTCACCGGTAGCGGCAAAAGCCTGTGTGGTACACATTGCCGCCATAGAGGACATTACCGTTGCAGTGAGGATTGCTTTCTTTGCGAAGCGACTTCCTTTGGCGAGCCACTTGTGCTTTGGCTTTGTGTTTTCGACCTCAGTATCAGAAACTTCTGTCATGACATTTACATTTTCCATTGTAATTTCTCCATTCTGTATAAGCATTTATCTGTTGCTGAAAACAGGAATCAAAAAGCTCTGTCGATGCTGTTGGTTTTCTTCGGTATTCGCTGCTTTCAGGCAAGATCTTCGTTTTCGTCCGTTTTGTACACATCTACCTTTGTGGTGCTTTTCAGTGTCAGATAACGTTTTTCCCGTTTCCTGACAAAGGCTGCAATGTCAAATTTCGCTTTCGGATTATCGTCCAGCAAAAGGTGATAGTGCTTATGTTTTGTAATATCAAACTTATCTGAGAAGAACGGACGAACACCTCTCAGCTGTAAGATACATTTGCCGCCGTCCATGACGGCTAATTCGTCCTGCGACTTTAATTCCTTGCCAAGTTTCTGATAATTCAGCCCATAGCTTTCAGACTGACCTCTCGTGTTGGAGGTGTTAAAACTGTCTATCGTTTCTTTTCCAAGCGATTCCGAGATTTCCTTGAGAGTGGATTTCTCCTTGCCTCCAAGAAACAGGGTGGTATCGCAGTTGCCCTCAATGGTATCCGCATTGTCTTTATAAATTGCCTTTAGCTGAGATTTTGCCTGCAAGATGATACTGGCAGAGATCTCACGGCTTCGGATCGTGGCAATCAGCTTTTCAAACTGCGGTATTTCGCCGATATTCGCAAATTCATCGAGCAAGCAGCGAACATGATAGTTCAGTTTGCCTCCCTCTGAATTGTCCGCTTTTGTGCATAAAAGATTGAACAACTGCGAATACATGATCGCAACCAGAAAATTGAATGTTGCATCGGTATCCGAGATGATAACAAAGAGTGCAGACAGTTCATCACCCAGCTTGTCCAGACCAAGTTCGTCATAGCTTGTGATTTCTAAGACTTCATCAATGGCGAAGGGAGCTAAGCGTGTAGAACAGGAAATGAGGATCGACTTTGCAGTCTTTCCTGCGGCAAGTTTGTAAGCGTGATACTGCTTGCAGGCGAATGCACCCAGTCGCTTCTGTTCCTCATTCGGCTGATTTGCTTTCATTTCCTGAAATTCATTGCTGATTTCCACATCATTGGGGAAATCATCGTTGATCCAGCATTCAATAAACGCAAACAGTCGGTCGATCGCGTTCTGAAATGTTTCATCGTCCTCACGGCATTCCGAAGAATTGATCATCTCAATCAGCGTTTCAAAGTTCTGTTCTTCCGGCGGATTGATCGTAAAGATCATAGCGATATATGCAGTGTAAAGCAGTTTTTCTGCCTTTACCCAGAAGTCATCACCGCCGTTTTGCTGAGAACTCTGCGTATTCTTAATGAGAACGTCCACAAATTTCAGAATGTCCTTTTCTCTGTTCTTTTTGGAGATATAGGCAAAGGGATTGTAGTGCATGGACTTGCCGAAATCAATGGTATTGAACACCTTGATTCGATACGGCTGATAGGATAGATTGCCTTTCTCGTCCCTGACCGGTCTGCCACGTTCCAGCATTTTGCCGCATTCAATCAAAACTGTGCCTTTGGGGTCTGTCACGATATATGAGGAGTGCATCTGCATGAGATTCGGCTTTACGAAAAATCTCGTTTTGCCGGAACCGGAACCGCCAATCACCAGAATATTCTTGTTTCTGGCGTACTTCGGATGAGATGGTTTTCCCATGGTCAACCCCTCTGTCTGTGTGAGAATGACATTGTTGTCTTTCTCTTTGAAGTCCATATATGGTTCAATGTCCTTTTCCGTACCCCATACGGCAGAGCCGTATTCTGTTCCTTGCCGGAACTTCTTTTTGTTGGCGGCTCTCATTTTCATAATGAACTTTATCGCAACACCAACTGCAACTCCAACCAGCAGATCAACTGGGTGAAAAGACGGAATGATATGGGCAAACGCTGTGCCGAGATTGTTCAGGGCAGGGAGTATCTTTTCCGAAACGTCCTTACCCTCAGCTGTTCGGAATGCAAAACTGATGATATTGCCTGCATAACCGAAAATGACATAGGCAAGGTTATTGAGGACAAATTTTTTTACCTTTCGAGAATCCATTCCAACCACCTTAATGCGTCATTTCCTTAGACTTCTCACGGACTTTCTCTTTCTTCTTTGGTTCATGAGAAACCTGCTTTGCCATATCCTTGATCTGTTGTCGGGTAATTTCAGCACGGGGATTGAGAAGTTTCTCTTGTTTTCTGCTTGCAAACTCCTGAAAAGCCCTCCTGAAATCTTCCATTTTGCCCGCCTGAAAGAAAACATGATAGGTATCGCTTTCCGGTTCTTTCTTGACGGCATAGTCAATGTCATATTTCTTTGCCACGCTCAGAAAGTCCGCAATGCCTTTGATCTCCACGTTTTCCAGCTTGCCGGAATGCTCCGACAGCTGTTTTATGCTAACCTTTCCTTTTCTCTGTGGTTTTCCTGAAAGAAAATCCTGCATGGCTGATCTCAGAACATCGGCTGTAAAGACCTTGCTTTTCACAGACAGATCAATGGTTTTTCGCAAGCCTTTTTCAAAGTCTGTACTCATTCCGGAAACTCAAATACTGCGTCGATGTTTTCACGAAGCCATCTGGAAAAATCATTTCTGACGGCATGAAACTTTTCTGCATCGTCATATTCTGCAATCACGATACCGTTTTCCGTATCGCCTTTCAGATAGACCATGAAACCGTATCCGCTTCCGTCATCGTACTCACCGCAGGTCACACAGGAAACCGCATTGGTATAGTTGAACACGCTTCTGTCCTGCGAAATGATCGATAAGGTCATACGCTCACTCCTTTCCCGCTTACTATTTTCAGTTTAGCAAATTTGCTATGGCGAAATCCGACAAGTAAATGCAAGTGCTGTCAAGTTTCGTCAAAAATAATTTTCTGATTTTTATTTTTCCGATTGACTTTCACACAAAAATACAGTATAATAAGTTATACGATTAGTGTAACTTATAGAAGGTAATGCGAATTATGGTTAAGAACAATTTTGAAATCGATGTAAAGGTGAAATGTATCGAAAATGGTACAACACAGGCACAAATCGCTAAAGATATACATACCTCAAAAGAATATGTAAATAAGGTCATTAAAAAGCAAGAGGGCATTGTCAATCGAACATATGTGCAAATTCTTGAAGCACTTGGATATGACATTGAACTGGTTTATGTGAAGCGAACGGAGGATTGAACATGGACATTCAGCCATATAATGAGCAATTTCAGAAAGTTGTCAATATCATTGAATCAGCGAAAGAGCGTGCATACAGAAAAGTAAATGAGGAATTGATTACGATGTATCGTGATATTGGTGAATATATCAGCAAGCAATCAAAAAATAGCTCCTATGGAGATGCTTTTGTACAGAAGCTGGCGGATTTCTTTTCTGAAAATTATCCAGAACTGAAAGGATTCAACAGGCGTGGATTATACAGAATGAAGCAGTTTTACGAACTTTATCAGGGCGAAGAAAAAGTGTCACCACTGGTGACACAATTGAGTTGGTCCAATCATTTAAAGATAATGTCAGCCTGCAAGACGATGGATGAACGTATTTTCTATATGAATATGTGCATAAAAGAGCGATTGTCAAAGAGAGAATTGGAAAGACAGATCGACAGCGGTTATTATGAAAGATATATGCTGTCGCAAAATCCACAATCGCTGGCACTTGAAACAGCTAAAAAGGCAACAGGAAATATTTTTCTTGACAATTATGTCCTTGACTTTCTTGATGTTCCCGAACCAATGTCTGAACATGATTTGCAGAAATCCATCATTCGTAATCTGAAAGATTTTATTCTTGAAATCGGAAAAGATTTCACTTTTGTTGGAGAAGAATATCGTGTTCAGGTGGGCAATCATGATTTCTTTATTGATTTGCTGTTTTATCACAGAGGACTGTCTTGTCTGGTAGCTTTTGAACTGAAAATCGGGGAATTCAAGCCGGAGTATGTGGGACAAATCAATCTATATTTGGAAGCACTGGACAGAGAGGTGAAAAAGGAAAATGAAAATCCAAGTGTAGGAATTATTCTCTGTGCAAGTAAAGACGATGAAGTTGTTGAATTTGCTCTCAGCAGAAGTCTTTCACCGACAATGGTTGCAGAATACAATCTGAAACTGATCGACAAAAAATTGTTGCAAAAGAAATTAAAGGAATATATTGAACTGGCAAAACTGACAGAAGAAAACACATAAAGAAAAATGACCGATTTGTAACTCCATTGTACAAATCGGTCACCTTTTTATATCAACGACGAAATGGCTTTTTCGCCAACACCAAGGTGATAATACACCCCCTGTCTTGTCATAAACATCTCTCTTGAAATTTGTGCAACAGATTTTTGGTCAAGATATCTTTTCACCAGAATTTCTCTGCACTCATTATTATCGATTTTCTGTATTGCATCAAGAATATTTTCTTTGATGATAGCTGATCTTGCAATCAGGCATTTCAGCTTATCAGATAACGCATCAATATCGTGCTGAAAGTAATCACTGAGAGCATTGAACTTTGCAACTTCTACCATACTATCCAACTGCAGCTTCACGCTCCTGATCTGCCGGTCAATCATAATATACTGCCATAAAAACTCTTTACCTGTCAAAATAGTAGACCTCCTGCATTTTCTGTATAAAATATCTTCCGTCAAGTCCGGACAGCAGTCCAAACCACTCCGACAGAAAAAAGCTTTCCAGTTCTTCCTTTCGCCTGAAAACAGAATCGCTTCTGGTATGATTTTTGACAGCTAAGAGCGTATATTTGTAGCTTTCTGCTGCCACAGCAACAATGGCATGAGCAAGCTGTATGTAGCCGTCAAGAAAATCTGACATCCAGTTCACCGCTTTTCAGCTGCTGTTTCAGTTCGTTTATCAAAATTCGATAGACATAATCGCTGTCAGCTGACACATATCGAAGCATTTCAAGGAAATTTCGGATTCCGAAAACTTCAAGATTGACATCGAACACTGCTTTCTTGTCCTCTGTGAAAATATCCAGAATAATCTGAGCAATCTCAGCAGTATCCATGTCATCAAAATTGCTGATGTTCACCAGTTCGCCGCTGTCAAGCAGTGCGAACACTGCATAGGGGATCACTCTTTCGTCTGCAAGGAACATGGTTCTCTGTGTAAATTCCTTGACCTTTTGCATCATAATCGGTCTGCCGTACTCTGTTACGATCATTTTTTCCATGGTTAAACCCTCCGTTATTTTCTTTCTGTCATGGTGTAATAGCTGCCAACATCGTAAACAAGCCAGTTTTCCAGCTTGTATCTGGCATAGTCACGTTCTTCTTCGGTCGCATAAACTGCAAGGACTACCTCATCTCCAAGTGTAGTAAATGCAGTCAAAGCAAATTCCAGGGTATCCGGATCGAAGCTGTCATCGACAATTTCGCTGATGCTGCCGGTCAGTGTGTTCATGAAAACCGACTGAATTGTTGCGATCACATCGCAGTTCATTGACATACCCTCATACGTTTTGATCATTCTCATTTGTGTTTCTGTCCTTTCCAATTGTTTCTTCACTCAAGAGCAGATCTTTGAGTGTTTCGTAGCTTTTCTGTGCCTGTTTCATACGATAGGAAGTCCCTTTCATAGCAAAAGCAAATGTTGCAGGCATAATGCGGTCAAATGTGCGTTTCTTCTTCAGATCAGTGCAGTTTCCCATATCCGTAATATCGATATTGGTGGTTACGATCATTGGTAAATTTGCTGAGATACGGGTATCCACAAGGCTGTGAACACGTTCCAGTGCAAAATCTGTGCCACGTTCTGCTCCCAGATCATCAATGATCAGCAAGTCGGGAGCAGTAATGCTTCGGATATACTCAGCATATTCTGATTCGCTGTAGAAGCAGCTGCGTTCCACGATTTGCATAGAGGTCAGCCATTTTACGCTTACGCCCTGATTCAGCAGAGCATTTGCAATGCAGGCTGCCAGAAATGTTTTGCCCGTTCCTACATCGCCATAGAGGAGAAGTCCGATTCTGCCCAGTTTTTCAAAGTTTTTGATATAGTTCATACCGATTCTTTTGGCTTCCGGAGATTCCACCGCTGCAATGTCAGCTGACAGATAATGTTCGGGAATATCAGCATTTTCTTTATTTTCCCTGATGACAGATGCAAGCTGTTGCTTTGCATTTTCCCGTTTTTCTTTTGCAGACTGACAGACACAGCAGCAGCCGACAATTTCAGGCATTCCCATTTTCAGAAACCGCTCAGGCAGTCGGAACTGCTTTGCTGTACCGCATTTTCCGCAGTGCCACAAACCGTCCTCAGCGAGATAGTCCTCTGCGTTTTTGTTCTTGATGAAGTTTTCTTCTGCATTTTCAGAGAGCGTCTGAAAAATGCTTTTCAGTGTATCATGCATTGTGTTTCCTTTCTGCTGTCAGATACTCCATAATATGCTCAGGAGCAGCGTTCCAAAATTCTTTCAATGTGCCGTATTTCATCTGCATGATGTTTTCCAGCGGAGCAGTATCCGGCTCCTCTTTGCTGTATTTCAGACCGAGAAGATATTCCTTTGTCAGTTCAGACGAATCAGACGAATATTCACGCAATACGCTGTCTGCTGCAATGTGATAATGCTCACAGAGGATCAGAAATCTGTCCCAGAAGCGAAAGATATTCTTCTGCTTCAGTTCTTCCAGTGTATAAATTTTCGATGCTTTTGCCATTTTCCGAACCGTTTCCGCAAACGAAAGATTTTCAATTTTGCTGACAAATCCAAATACATCACCGCTTTCACCGCAGTGAAAACAGGTATAGATCTCATCATGAAAAAGATTCAGAGAATTGGTTTTGCTGTGACAGAATGGGCATTTACAGCAAGCATTTGTTATCACTTCGTATTTCCCGATAACAGAAGAAAGGGGATTTTTCAAGCGGATAAACTCCAGTAACTCCGTATTGACAAACATTTTCTCACCTCACAAACTGGTCAAATGGATTGACGTTGACATCATAAGCCGGATTTTGTACAGAAACAGGCTTATCCAGCTGCGGATAGTCCTTGGAAACTCTTTCAATCACCCAATTGAGAATCGTGTGGTAATCTGATTTGTATCGTTTTCCGCTGGAAAGCTTATAGTTATTCAGGACTTCAATACATTTTTCTACAAAAGCAGTTGTGTGCTGTCCGGTCAGTTTCTGATATTCTTCTTCCGTCATAGTAACTGCTTCGGCATATTTTTTCTTACTGCTCGGTGTCTTTTTCTTCGGCGGAGCAGAAGCTGTGCTATTTAATTCTTTCATACTTGATTCTTTCGTACTTGATAAGTAAGTATTTAATTGTCCCTGATTTTCTATACTTTGAATTTCAAGATGTAGGTTTTCTGCATCTTGTTTTTCTGTATCTGGAGAATCTGCATTTTGATTTGTTTCAGATTGTTTTTTGAGAAACAGTTCAGGGCATTCCAGACCATCAGGCATATTCTCGTATGGAATTTCATAGATGTGATAGACGTATTCAAATCTTCCGCTTTTGGTATAGTTGGGAGGAAGTTTCTCGACATAAACGTATTGTTCGTCAATCAATTCATGCAGGGCAGCCCTGACGGCTGTTTCACCCTCTCTGCAAATCTTCACCAGTCCTGCAACGGAATAATTCCAGCCGTCAGGCAAACCCAGTATTTTTGACATCAGCCCGATTGCTTTCAGACTGAGTTTCTGATTTCTCAAATGATGATTGCTCATGATTGTGAAGTCGGTGTTCTTATGCACTCTGACAACCGATGAATTTGATTCATTTGCCATAATAACCTCCGAATAAATAGAAAAAGCGTTCCTCACTGATATATGAAGAACGCTTTTCGTTATCTATTCAATTTTCTTTGCAAATTTAAGCCTGTCTGTTTGTCTTAACGCTTTAGTTGTAAATAAATTATAAACAATGTGGTTCCCTTAGTTGGGTACGGCTGTCGCACTTTCCTCATTTATCAGCTGTTCCGCCTGCTCTGCCAGAGACAGCATTTCCGGATATCCCAGTCCATTTCGCAGACAGTACCAGATCACTGTTTCTTTTGCACTGCGGAAATTGAAGGGACAGGAAAAGTACACCTTCTGAAAAAAAGAAGCCGTTTCCCGGTCGTTCAATCCCAGTGCAAAGCAGAGCCGGAACAGACTGTCCCGGCTGCGTTCGCCGCTGTTAGGACGAGTTCCGCAGAACCAGCTTTTGATAACTTCCGGATTGAGCGTTACCCCTCGCTGCTTACAGCATTCCCGGATATAGGCGATCTTTTCTTTGGCATCGTCTGCTTGTCCGGAGAATCCATGCTGCAAAAGCGTATCCGTCAAGCCCTCTGCAAATGTTTTGCACGGATAAGTCAGCAGGTACTCCGATGTGTAAGTTTCTTCATCGTCCTGCACAAAGCCATACTCAGATTCCAGAATGTCATCCAAACACTTTCTGGTAACCTCACCTGCACCTGCGTACAATTCTTCTTCCGTCACACGATCGCCTCCTGCAAAGTCGTTTTTACAAAATAGATTTTTGGCATGGTATACTATAAAGGCAGAAAAAACTGCAAATCAATACAAAGGAGATTTTTTCAATGAAAGACACTTGCAACTACCCAGACGGCACATTTATCGGCATCATCACAGACATTCAGACAGTGGAAAAACCGTATCCCAGTGTTACAGTAACCGCTGCACTGGCGATCAACGGCAAGATTGCTAAGCATCAGAAATGTTTCAACAAGCCCTTTACCACCGGACGAGAAGCATTCCAGAATTTCTGCGAGGAGTTCGACCTGTTTTCCGATCGAACAGAACATCGAAATGACTACGTGCTGGAACTCGACTATGCCATTGGAACACCTTGCACCGCTGTCCTTTCTTCAGACCGTGGCTTTGAAAGCATCACACCTCTTGGCGATACAGATCTGAAAATTGCTTTCGGACTGGACGACTGCTACGAAAAAATCCGCTGGTTTCAGCCGGAAACCTACTGCACTGAGAAAGATATGGCAAACCTTGCTCCGGAGATCAGGGAACAGCGTCTGCAGCTGAAACGAGATCTCATGCTGATAAAGAGTGTTTCTTATCAAAAGGCAGAACGGGAGATTCCGGCATTATTCCAAAACTACCGCCGTTTTCCGCCGCTGCAGCTGCATCGCCCCTGTGCCGGATTTATCGAAAAGATCCAGCTGAAAAAAGACCGCTTTCGTCCGGAAGAACTAACGCTATACTGTTACGTTACTCTTATAGACAGAGGACACATCGTACACAAGGACTATTACATCAACCGCATTCGCTCTGTAGGGCGTGGCGACTACGAGCACTTCTGTGCGACGCTTGGGCTGCTCTATGAAGAAGACAACCCCAACGAGCAGATCGATCTGTGTGAGCTGCACAATGCCTGCTTTGTACCGCTTACCATCTATCTCTATCAGTCCCCGAAATCCGGAAACCTCTATGTAAACCGGCTGATGAAGTATTCTTCAGCGAACTTCCAGGACGAAATGGACATGATGCAGTTTGTCTGGGCTTATGAGCATTATTGCAACCAGGAACATGGCAGCTTCGATTTTTGCGAATGTTAAAGCTGCACCAACCCTGGAAAGACACTTCCGGCAATTGCCGCTGTGAAAGCTGCGGCAAAGTCGTTCCGGAACAGCAGCTGCATTGGGAAAAGCGATTAGGCTACTGTGACACGTGTTTTGCAGAAATTCGGAAATATACTCCCAAGAAATCATAACGGAAAGGATCGGCTGCACTGCAAGCCGGTCCTTTTTTTATTACAGCCGTAACATTTCTTTGAACAGACAGACGTTTGTCCTGCTCATTTGCTACAATAGAATCAAAGGGAATCTTTCTGCACCGCCACGGGAATTGTCGGATCAATCAAGTCCATGATCTCCACCTGCAGCACCTTTGCCAGTGCCACCAGTTCCATATCTGTCACAAATCGTTCTCCATTTTCGATGCGGCGGATAAAGTGGTGATCTACGTCATATCCGGCAATTTGCAGATTCTTTGCCAACTGTCGCTGAGAAAGCCCTTTTTCATGCCGGATCCGAATCAAATTCGGTCCGCAGATATTGTTGGTACCCAAGGTGGTTTTCAGTTTGAACATATTGGTTTCCCTCATTTGAAGATATGGTAAATATTATTTGACATCATATCTATTATATGATATAATGAGGATAGTGATGGTTAATAGTATTCACCATTTGAAAAATAATTTTTGGAATATCGATAAAAGGAGGTATTCGTACGATAAAGCAAAATACTTCTGAAAGTTCATGTAAACCATTTGAAATCGGCGCAAAAGTCTGGATAAAAAGCAGTGCAGATGTCTTCTGGCGTCAAAATAACGAGAAATGTTGCCTGACTCCCAAAAAGAAGAAACACTCTTGGATCGTTAAAGGTTATCATGAAGTTTCTAACGGCAGGAAACTCTTTGTTGTCTTAGAAGCCTATGGTGAAGAAATCACAGTTCGCCTAGGAGATATAGATGCAGAAGAGGACATGGGAATCGATGTGCTGGACGAGTCTGTATTTCATAAATTTAATTATCAGAACAAAGAAGCTGGCACAAAATTGTTTTTTAAACATGATGCACAATGCTACTATGAATTCACATCAAGTACTACTACAAAAGTATTTTTTGTACCGAAATGGGACAAGCATAAAAATACAATTTATACATTTGTGGAGTGCGATCCCGGTTCATTGGTCACGATCAAGTCCGATGATTATGGCTTTACAATAAAAGCAAGACAGAGAGACTTGCTGGTAATTGAAAATTCCCAGCAGCTACAGAATTTACAGGAAAGATTTCATTTGCATTCTACCAGTTCAGTAAGGAGCAATACTATGGCAAACAGTGGAGAAGGCTATCAATTTACAGCACTTGGATTAAGCGGTTCCGGAAAAACAACTTTTATGGCAGGAATGTATTATAAGATGACTGCCGGCGTAGACGGTTACACCATCAAAGCAGATGATGACGATTCCGTTACGCTCACCGCTTATTACGAAAGACTTGCCGATGCCAAAAGAGGCGTCGATCGTTTCAAAAGCGGAACCAATCAGAATTCCGAATATACATTTGAATTGCAGTACGGTTATAAAACCTTAGAGAAATTCAGATGGATCGACTATGCAGGCGGTTTACTCAAGGGAAAAAACAGTGAAGATGCAGAACAGTATCAGGAACTGAAAAATGACATCGCAAAATCAGAGGTACTCTATATTTTCGTAGATGGCGGTCTTTTCAACGAAGATGAAGAAGTTGCTGAAGCCGAAACCGATCAGGAAAAAATGGAGATTATAGTGGATATTGTACAGGACAGCTGTGCAAGACAGGTCAATCACTTTATTTCTGAATATACGGCAGAACGTGAAAAGCTTCCTCCGATCGTTATCATTGTCACAAAATATGATCTAGCTTGTCAGGCATTGGGGAAAGCATCGAATTCAGAAAATATGGAACTTCTGAACAAGGTCATTCAGAAAGCGTTCAATCCACTATTTCCGGATCCGACCGTTTATACCGGAGATGACAGACACACTAGCATGGTTGGAATCGTTCCTGTTTCACTCGGCAAAAAAATCAGTGAAAACGGTTACACAGGAAAGCTAAGACCAATCAACATGCATATGCCGGCTTATATCGGTATCTGGTTCATGATGAAAAGTGCAAACAATGGACAAGACTCTGCAATCAAAAAGCTTTCTGACGCAATTGAAGACAGTGGCATCCAATTCTGGTTGGATGGACGTACCGGAAAGTTTTCTACACTGGCAGAAGGATACTTGAATCAAGTGAAAAGGAGTTGATTGATATGCAGTATTATCCGGTTATTTACACAAGAACACGCTGCTGCGATTATTTTGCCGGATTCCACGTTCGTCCTGATTTCATTGTTCCCGCAGAAGTGCTTCCCTACATTCGCACCGCAACAACAGATATGGATGCATATGAACATACCAAAAAGCACCTCATTATCAGTACGGATAAGATGATCCTATTTGGAATTGTAGGATTTATTCAGGATATAGGCGGAACGGCTGTTGAACTCTATGCCCGTGATGAAAAGAATCGTGCAATCTTCGGATTTTATGGATTCGCGGCAAAAAGGGAAAACGATTTTAATACTTCCAAAATTCCAGACATTCAAGATTGTGACATCATTCGTGCTTATGAAAAGTATGTTATGCCTTACTGGAACTGCTTAGACCAAGACACCAAAAAAGCAGAGCCAATTTCATTGGAAGAGAAAGAAATCGCTGTTTCACCGATTCCTGAAGAATTTCTTTGGAATGAGACAGTCCATGTTCACTCTGAAACCGACAATCCAGACCGTCTGTATACCACTCTTTTGCTTGATGCACTGAATGGAACTGTGCTCAGTTATTGCTCTTGTGTCAATGATTTCAAGGCACTGAAAAACAGCCGCTTCAGCCATGTTGTAACAAACAAAAATAATCGTTTTCGACTGAAAAAAGAACAAGAAGAACGCTTGGAGCGAAAACGTCAGGAACGGGAGAAAAAATATTCGAAAAAGAAAGATAATGATTGTACTATAGAAGCTGATTCTTCCTATGGTACGCAAAAAAAAAATAAAGACACTTCAGAAAATTATCCCGGCATTAACAGTGATCTTGATTCTAATCTTAATAATTATCATGATTGGAAAGATGTTTTAGAAGAATCTGAATACGAACAATTGAAAAAAGAAACAGCTGGAAAAATTCAAGAGGCATTACAAGAAAAAGCTTCGAAGTCAAACAAGTTCGGTCGCTTCATGAAACAATATTGGAGAATCATTGGTGCCATTTGCATCAGTGTAATGATTCCAATTATGATAGGTCTTATAAAAAAATATACAACAACCAAAAGCACGTCAGAGGAAGGAGAAACGGAAGATGCCGAATGAATTAGAAGTTTTTGAAGCATTGAATGTTGACAATCGCATTCCAAAGGCAGATGCTTTAGAAGCATACTATAAAATTCATGGTGCTCTTTGCAGAGAATACCACGAAGAAATCGATTATGTACTAAGGCAATTAGAGGATATTCGAAAAGAGCGTCTGGAGTTCACGGAGAAGCGAATCCCCCAGATCCGCAAAAATCTGGCAGAACAGATGGTCAGCAAAGAAGCAATCGATGACTGGTGCAACCGATTGAAAGCGGATATGGAACACAGTTTTGCGGTAAGCGAAGAATTTCTAAACAACTTCATTATTGCAAAATCTAAGGAATTTGAACGGGAACTTCAAACACGTTTAGGGAAAGTGTAAGGCAATCGGTATGGTAGATGAACGATATCAGTTAACGCTTTCGCTTCAGGTTTTGAAAGAAGAACGTCAAAAAATGCTATCAGATTTTTCAGATCGGATCGACCCTGATATGGGAACTGGCTTGTTGCACTACAATTCCGTAAAAAACAGCGAATATGAATTATATGCAGAACTTTACCACGTCATCTGGATCGATGAACACTGGAACCGAATCGAAAAATATATTGATCAGAATATCCCTTTGGAATCTGACCGCCGAAAAGTTCTGACTGTTTTTTCTAAGTACTTCCTAAGGTTTATTGACGGATTTGATGTAAAAAACCAAATGTACAGCAAGGCGTTTTATGAAATTCTTCAAGTAAAAAAACAGGCACTTCGAGATATGATTGAAATTTCAGCCAAAGCAGATATACATCGCAAAGAATTGAACTTTGCAATGGAAAAACACAAAAAGCAGTATCAGGAAATGCTGAAAAATTACATAGATCAAAAATAAATGATGTTAAAGGAGTAATTTAAAATGGCAGTTTTAGATATGTTTGACAAATTGGACGATATTATTTATAAACCGGTAGAAACCGTCTGCGACTGGATAAAGGAACCATTGCGTACTTTTGAGCATAGACGAGAAATGAAAAGACAGCAGATGAATATTGAAGCAACAGAAAGAGCAAATGCTGCCGCAAGAGCACATGAATTGAACCTCTCCAGACAGGCTGCCGAGAACGATGCGGCACAAAAAAGACTAGATCAGGAATTGATCGAAGAAGAACGGGAAAGCATCAGAGCAGATCTGGAAGCAAGAGCCAAAATTGATGCAGATATTCGGAGATGGAATACTGAAATCGACCAAATGATTCTGGAGCAGGAAGACGCAAGAAGAGATCGTCTGGTAGAATGTATCAAACGTTATCAAATCGATCTGGCTAATGCAACAACAGATATTGTAGAAAACATTGGTATGATGTCTTTGGAGCTTCGTGAAAAGGCAAATGAACTGGTTCAGCAAAAAACAGAATCATATATAGAGATGCAGAAAAAAGCTGAAACTGCCGCAATGGAAAGACTGGAAGAAATTGACGTAAGATTTGCTAACAATGAAAGAGTTCGAATTAGAATGGAAGACTCTGTAATTGATAATATGAATGCTATTATTGACCATGCAAACGAACTTATGAAGGAAATTGCCGCAGACTTTAAGCGTTTGAATCAAAACACAGATGACCTGATGCGTATGGGCATGGAAAATACAAATCGTTTTCTCCAGCCAATGTCCAATGGTCTTGGTGTTACACTTCCAAACCCAGATGAAATCAAAAAGTTGGAAACCATAAAATAATATTCTCCAACATTCTAAAACAAGGAGGGCAGCTATACCAATGCCTGAAGAAACCCACCATCTGTTCACAACGCTCGGGCTCAGCGGCTCCGGAAAAACCTGCTTTATGGCAGGCATGTACTATAAGATGTCCGCCGGTGCTGATGGCTACACATTAAAAACAGGCGATGATGAGGCGTTAAAGCTGACATCATACTATGAAAAAATGCGTGACAGAAGCGGCACAGAGCGTTTTCCGGAAACTACAAATCAGAGTTCGCACTATACCTTTGAATTACAATACATGTATAAAACCATCGAAACTTTTCAATGGGTTGATTATACCGGCGGTTTATTGCGAAATAAAAACAGCGGCGATGCAGAAGAATATCAAAAGCTAAAAACAGCCATTGCAAATTCAGAAGTGCTGTACATTTTTGTGGACGGCGGTCTGTTTTTAGAGGACGACGAACTTGTTTCCGCCTCCAATGACAAGGAAAAAACAGAAATTCTTGTTGATGTGATACAGGAGAGTTGTGCCAGATCGATCAATCATTTTCTCTCGGAGTATGCTGCTGAAAATCAAAAACTCCCGCCAATTGCAATCGTGATCACAAAATCTGATCTGGCGTACCAAGCAATTGGTAAAAGCAACAAAACCGAGGCATATCACATAATCTGCAATGCGGTGAAAAAGGCATTTACGCCCCTGTTTTCTATGCCGGAAAATATGGACAGCGAACTTGGATTTTCAACGGTTGTGGGAATCATTCCCGTTACGCTGGGGAAAAATATCAGTGTCAATAATAACTCCGGAAAACTTCGTCCGCTGAATATGCACTTACCCATCTATGTGGGAATTTATTTTATGATGCAATCATATTTTCAAAAAAACAATGCACCACTTAAGCAGCTTGCACGAGAAATTGAAAAGAGCAACATACAATTCTTTCTCAATGGAAGAATGGATTCCTTTTCCAAAATCGCAGCTTCCTATGTGAATGCATATGGTGAAGCAGTACAGTATGCACAAGCAGAGCAATTATATTTACAAGGCCGCTACAAAGAAGCTTATCCGATGATTGTCAAATGTGTAGATAACGGCAACCCCAGAGCCGCCTACATTCTGGCAATGTATTATATGGATGGATATGATGTGATTCCAAAAGATGCAGAAAAGAAAAAAGAGATCCTCAAAAAATTCCGCTATCAATCGGACGATCCCTTAGTCATGATCAACTATGCATTTCACTGCATGCCAAATTCCGATGAAAAAACAGCTGTAATTTCTCAGGCAGTTCCCGATTTGGAACGGCTTGCAAAACAAGGCGATACCCTTGCCGAATTTGAATTAGGGGATTATGCAAAATCTTGTATCATGAACCCATCCGGTCATCTTGCAAAAGAAGTATTTGGAAGCGATCTCTTAAACAAAAAGCTGCGATATTATTGGGAATATCTTGTCAAAGCCGCCGAGAAGGGATTCCCTGACGCAGAATTTTCTCTTGGTTCTAGTTTCGCAGGAACTTATTTCGACGAAAATGGAAATTCCGCTACTTCACCAATCGCAGCTGCAAAATGGTATGCAAGAGCGGTCGAACACCATTATTCTGTTGCAGAAGATAAATTAGAAAAACTCTGCGGTAAATACTTGGAGAGAACCAAAATTGCCATTGCATATTATGATAAGGCAATTGCAGAAAATGATCCTGAATCTATGTGCCAAATTGGGTATTGCTATAAAAATGGATTTGGCATCATTCAAAATTATGCACAAGCAAAAAAATGGTTTTTACAAGCAGCTAATCTGGGCAATTCCAAGGCAATGTATGAAATGGGCGAACTTTACTATTATGGAAATAGTTTGCAAGTAGACTACAAAACCGCTGCTTCATGGTATCAAAAAGCTGCTGATTGCGGTGAATATCGTGCACTATATGATCTTGGATTTTGCTATGGCAACGGAAAAGGTGTACCCTATAATACATCTGAATCAGAAAAATATTATCTTCGAGCTGCAAGCTTAGTAGATGCAGAATTTACAGTGTCATATTCTGCTCAGAACGGTACATCTGTTTTCCTTTATGGGAAAATAGAAAAAGGCTGTATCAAAAAAGATGATCAAATTGAATTTCAATATGGAAAAAAAGCCTATATACAAGTAAAGGTAATCAGTGTGAAAAAAAGCAGTATTTTTAGCGATAAGGATATCCCTATCATTTTAAAAGGCATCACAGAAAAAGAATGTGTTATCGTTTTCAAATCAATCACAAAATACAAAGATCTGTCAGGCGTAAAGGTCGTAGTACATCGAAACTGATTGCACATGCTGCTTTTCAGCCATTAAAATATATTTCTCTATAACAAAAAAATCCAGCAAGGTTTCCTCCCAAACCTCACTGGATTTTTTCACATCTCCCCTACTCTATCAGCTTCCCCTTACCGATTCCGCCGCAACGGCTCCTTTACATAGTATGACTCCGCATCATGCTCCATTCGCAGGTCATATTCCTTGACCGGAACATACAGATTATGCTCTGGGAAATCCCTTTTCCGCATCGAGATCCATTTCTTGTCATGTTCCGGATGTCTGGGAATTGGAAGCTCTGGCAGATTCTTTCGATAGATACACCGAATGTTCGGGTGCAGCCATAGATGATCGATGCAAAACCAATATGTTTCTTCGATATCATCTACATACTTTGCCAGCGGTATGGTGCTTTCCGCTTTTTCTTCTGCCACGGCAATACGAGCAAATGGTTCTGCAAATTGCAGATGATCCCAATCATTTTCCCTGTCACAATTCGACACCACCGGCATGACTTCGTCAATTTTATCCTCCGGTATTTGCTGCTTTTTCGGATAATACTGCACAATGCAATAGGCTCCCAGCAGACGATTCAAATCGCAGTGTACAGACTCCGCACAAGCCAGCAAGCCAAAATCCACACACAAATCACGGAATTGGCTGCTGCCCCATGTGGTCAGATAGCTGAAATATTTCACCTTTTCTTGCACAGTCACACCATCCCAAACCGCAAGAATCAGTTTCAGATGATAGTCGCAGCAATCCTCGTAGAGCAGATAATCTGTCACCATTGCCTTGTATCCTATTGTAAATTCGTTTGGTTTTCGTTTTTTCTGAGACATTGAAAATTCCTCCCGTTTCGTTATCGGCTGCAATGCTTCTGCAACCGCAGTATCAGTATAACACTTTGGATTTTCAGTTTGTAAAAACGAGTTGTTTTCGGAAAGGTGCTGCGAAAACCACATCACTTTTCTCACCCGTATCAACCCCCAATCTCAAATATATATTATAATTCCGGTAAGGTGAATCTTTCAGCCTTACCGGAATTTTTGTTTTTGGAGGAACTTGAAATGGAAGAAGAAGTAAGAATCTGCGACTACTGCGGAAGAGTACTTGCGGAGGAAGAAGGCACACCGGTAGACGATGAGCTGCTCTGCGATGGCTGTGTTGAGGAACACTGCGTTACCTGCGACCACTGCGGTGAGACGATCTGGGAACAGAACAGCGTTTCCGATGAAGACACCTGCCTCTGCCAGGACTGCTTCGATGCCCACTACTACCGCTGCGAATCCTGCGGACAGATCGTTCCGGAAAGCCTCGTCTGCTGGCACAGCGACCTGCCCTACTGCGAAAGATGCTTCGACGAGTTTGAAGACGAGATCGAGGAATACGGCTACAAGCCCACACCCATTTTCTACGGAAACGGAAAGCGATACTTTGGCGTGGAACTGGAAGTGGATGAAGGCGGCAAGGACAACGACAACGCCGCCAGCCTCAAAAGCATCGCCAATGTGCATGAGGAAAACATTTACATCAAGTCGGACGGCAGTTTGGAGGACGGTTTTGAGATCGTCTCTCATCCCATGACGCTGGATTATCACACAGAGGAAATGAACTGGAAAGAACTCCTCCAGGAGGCAGTCTCCATGGGCTACCGTTCTCATCAGACCAGTACTTGCGGTCTGCACGTTCACGTCAACCGCAATGCCTTTGGCGACAATCAGGCAGAACAGGAAGATGTGATCAGCCGGATTTTGTTCTTCGTGGAAAAGCACTGGAATGAACTCTTTACATTCAGCCGCAGAAGCAGCTACAACATGAGCCGATGGAGTGCAAGGTTCGGCTTTGAGAAAACCGGCAAGCAAATCCTGGAGAAAGCCAAAAGCGGCTGCAACGGCAGATACGTTGCAGTCAATCTCAATAACTACCACACCATTGAGTTTCGCCTGTTTCGAGGGACATTAAAGTATAACACCTTCATCGCCACACTGCAGATGGTCAACCACATCTGTGATGCGGCGATTTCTTTGTCTGAGGAGGGCATCGATGCCATGAGCTGGTCGGAATTTGTAAGCTCCATTCGGGAACTGGAACTGATCCAGTACCTCAAGGAGAGAAGACTGTACGTCAATGAGTATGTGATGGAAAGCGAGGAGATGTAACATGTGTGCTGTGTTTGGATTCTTAGACTACAGGGGTAAGATCAGCAATGCGACTCTAAAGAAATTGATACACTACCTCTCGATCGCTGCGGAAGTCCGTGGCACAGACGCAACAGGCATCGCCTACGTCCGGGGCAGCAGCATCGTCACCTACAAAAAGCCGAAGCCGGCACACAAGGTCAAGCTGTTCTTCCCCAGAGGGACACGATCGGTCATCGGGCACACCCGGTTCACGACACAGGGCAGCGAGAAACGGAACTGCAACAACCACCCGTTCGATGGACACTGCGGCACAGAGGCGTTCGCCCTCGCCCACAACGGCGTGCTGTACAACGACAAAGAGCTTCGCCGGGAACAGCATCTCCCGCCAACCCCGGTTGAAACCGATAGCTACATCGCTGTGCAACTTCTGGAACAGGGGCAGCAGCTGGACACGGAAAACGTCCGGAGAACCGCAGAACTGGTGGAGGGCAGCTTTGTCTTTACAATTTTGAGAAACGACAATACGCTGTTTCTGGTGAAAGGCAATAATCCTTTGACTTTGTACCATTTTCCCGCACTGGGATTGTACGTCTATGCCAGCACAAAAAGCATTTTGGATAATGCTCTGCAAAAAGTCCACATAGCAGAAAAAGCTTGTGAGGTCGAAATAGCTGAGGGTGAAATCCTAGAAATCACTCCGAACGGAAAGATCAGCAGAAGTACCTTTACCATGCAGGACTACATCCACACTATGTTCAACCCGTACAATTGGAATCAACTAGACTATGCAAAATGGTGGATGGAAGACGAGCGGGAAAAACTGCTGCTGGAATACTGCAGCACGTTTGGCGTTTCCGAAGAAGAAGTAGAATTGTTGCTGGAAGTCGGCTATAATCCGGACGAGATCGAAGAACTGCTCATGGATACAGCGGCAATGGAAGAGGCACTTAGTGAGGCAAAAACACTGTTACAGTGTGAAGCATAAATCAAAACGAAAATTGGAGGAATTTGACATGAAGGAATTTATCGCAGGACTGGTACTGACACTGGTGATCGGCGGCATCGGGATCGCCATCGAAATGCAGGAGCGGGAGGAGGTGAAGTACATCAATGCCGATTGCAATTGAAATGTTTCTGGCAGGGGTTGCCTGCGGCGTAGAGCTGCTGGCACTTGTCAAGAAGAGTAAGTAAAAATTCTGTTCGTGGGAGGCTTGGTATGACGCTGAGCCTCTTTTTTTGAAACAAAATTGGAGGGAGAAATTTGATGTTGGAAGAAACCACAATCATCAAGAGCAAAGCAATCTTTTCAGACGACAAAGAGCATCGTTTGCTTCTGCGGAAGGAATGGGACAGCGAGAAACCAACCGCAATGGTCATCATGATCAATCCAAACACAGCAGATACCGTCAACTTTGATATGACCACGATGCTGGTTCTGAATAACGTCAGCAAGCTTGGCTTCGGCAGCGTTAATATCGTGAACCTGTACAGCAGAATCATGGAAAAGCTCAATCTTCGTTTCAATGGCGATGATGAACTAATTGACAATGAAGCAGATGACGTGATTGAACAGTACGCTGCAATGAGTGATGCCATTATCATTGCCTGGGGTACAATTGGAAAGAATACTTTGCGTGTCAGAGAACGGCAGAAATACCTGCTGGAATTGATAAAGCAGCATGCCGGCAAGATGTACCAGATCGGAAGAAATGCCTGCCATCCGCTCACGCCGGCAGTCAGAAGAGAATGGGTGTTAGAACCCTATGAAATGGAGGTGATTGAATGATAAAAGTAACCAATTTGCAGGAAATGAACCGCATCGAAAATGGTTCTTTGCAAATGCACATTCAGAAAAAAGCAGAAGCAATGATGCAGGAATACCAAGTAGAAAACATGGATGACATTGGCTGTTTTGTAATCCTTGAAAAAGAGGAATTTGCTTGTGTTCCGATGAACGAACTAGAGTTTGTGGAAGTGTTGGAAATCGGAGCAGAAAGCTATCTGCATGGTGTCAGAATCATTGATGAAAGCTGCGGTGAAGACATCTATCTGCCTGTTGAGGTGGTAAGATGCTGAGTATACCAAAGGTTGCACAATACGCCCGGTTTTCCAGTGACAATCAACGAAGTGAATCCATTGATGCACAGATACGAGCCATGAATCAGTTCTGCAAGCAAAATCACTGGCAGGTGGTTTCCACCTATACCGATGAGGCGAGATCAGCGACAACAGATAACCGACCGCAGTTTCAGCAGATGATCGCTGACAGCGGCAAGGGATTGTTTGACATCGTGCTGGTGCATAAGCTGGATCGTTTTTCAAGAGATCGTTACGACAGTGCTATCTACAAAAAGAAGCTAAAGAAGAACCATGTCAAGCTTTGCAGTGTGCTGGAACGCATGGACGATTCCCCGGAGAGCATTATGATGGAAGCAGTCCTGGAGGGCATGTCGGAATACTACAGCAAAAATCTGGCTCGAGAAGTCATGAAAGGGATGAATGAAACCGCTTTGCAGTGCAAACATACCGGCGGCTGTCCTCCGCTGGGATACGATCTGGATGAAAACCGGCATCTGGTCATCAATGAACAGGAAGCACAAGCAGTAAAAATTATCTTTCAGATGTTTGCAGACGGCTATGGTTACAGTGAAATTATCGACCGGCTAAATGCCCATGGATACAAGACAAAACGTGGGAAGATGTTCGGGAAGAACAGTCTATATGAGATTCTATCCAATGAAAAGTATACCGGCGTTTTTGTGTTCAATAAAGCAGCGGCAAGAGCAGACGGCAGGCGGAATAATCATGCCCAAAAGGACAGCTACATCCGCATTGAAGGCGGTTGTCCTGCGATCATCGGGAAAAAGCTGTTTGCACAGGTGCAGCGGATCAAGGCGAAAAATAAACGAAACACAGGACGCTATCACAGCAAAGAGTTTTACCTGCTGACTGGAAAACTGGTCTGTGATGTCTGCGGCAAGCGGATGATCGGGAATCTTCGATTCAGCGGTAGAAGCAAGACACGGCTTGCTACCTACAGATGCAATACGCATCGTGCAGCTTGCAACAACAAGGAACTGAATAAGGACTACCTGGATGCCTACATTGCTGTGCTGATCGGCGAGAGATTGAAGCCGAAAAATTTGAGAAAAGCTGTTTCTAAGGTGAATCAACAGGTGCAAAAGTTCAACAGCAGCTACGATAAATATCATACAGATGTTTTGCAGCAGTACAATGAAGTGCAGGACAGTCTCGCCAACATCACAAGGGCGATCGAAAAGGGCATCTTTACAGATGACTTGCTCCAGCGAGCAGAGCAGCTGGAAAACGAGAAAGCGAAACTGGAAGCCAGTCTGCACGAGCTAAAGCTGCTGGAACCTATCGCCTATGAAGATGTGGCATACCTGCATACGCAATGGCAGGAATTGAAACGAAATACCGAAGAGTTCCGCACGTTCATCCAGCAGTTTGTGAAAGCGATTCATGTGCGACCCTATGATTTTGACATTGTGCTGGATATGGGGTTTGGCGTAGTGGAGTTGACAGAAACCATTCCCATGCGGCGTGGGGAACTGTACGAGATGTTTGATTCCAAAGTAAAGGAGCAGAAAAGATGTTTGAGAAATCAAAAGGCAGATACCTGACACGAGGCGTAGATGCGGAGATACCACTGTACTTGCAAATGTTTCTTTGGGATGCAGTGGACAACATGCCCGAACCGAAAGACTACCTGCAGGTGTTTCGGCTTAGCAAAGAGAGCGGTTTGCAGATCGTGCATCATACCTCAGAGCAGCCACAGTTTGAGATGACGTACATTGCGGAGACAGAAAAGCCGGTCACAGCAAAAGTGTACATCATCGATGATGGGGAGCACTGCACCATGCTGTTGGCGGAAGAGTACTAACGAACCAATACAAGCGAACTAATACGAGCGATTCAGTACAAGCGAACCAATACGAGCGATCCAACAAGAAAATCCAAGCCATACGCATGACTTGGATTTTTTTTACTGCCCGACGAACCGCAGCACAAGCGAAAAGCGAATCCGCTGAGGCGTGCGGTGCTGCACCGGGATAAAAGGATTACCCGCATTTTTTTACTGCAGTTCTTCCTCTGGTGAGAAAAATGGGAAAACGAGAAATTTCTGTTCCTTTACAAACGCTCTGCCCTCCGGTGTGTCTTTGACAAAGAAAAGAAGCGTATCACATAACGGATTGATGTTGTTGATGTGCTTATCGATCCTGCCGTTTTGATTCAGGTAAATCGCTTTGTTGTACTGCGGGATCACTGCTAAGATCACATCGGCATTTCTTTTTTTGATCTTTTGGCACAGTTTGCGGAGCATGTTGATTCTGCTCCAGGTCAGGGACTTCTGTTTTTCCTTGCTTTCGATCCTCGCCAGCGTGTCCAGTGCTTCCACCGCAGGAAGCTTTGCAATACAGGTGATGACCGGACCGCCATACGTTGTCAGCGTATAGTGATTGGAGAGAAGCACATCCATGTCCTCTTTCTCTGCATCGATCTCATAAGTTTCTATGATCCGGCTTGCCACAGCAGCAGTCAGCCGTTCTTTCTCCTGATACAATCCATACGCTGAAAGATGGTCGATCAGCATTTTCCGCATCCGGCTGTACTTGGGAAATGCTACATTGCGATACAGGATCGACTGGGAAGCATCGTGCTGAATGTCATCATAAATGGCATCCATTGTAAAGACAGAAAGGTCTTCCTTCCGGACAACCATATGTTCATAGAAGTACACAGCCATCGCTTCCAGAACGTCTTCTTCCTCATACCTGGGTTTTGGTCCTCTTTTTTTGCCGCTCATACAGACTGCTCCTCTTCGATGGAATGGAAATGGGACTGCACCCGATTTTTCGATTCCTCATTTTTACATAATATCACAAGGGTGTCCACGTCAAAGGAGAGAAAGAGGATGTCCTGCGGAAACTTTTCCTTTAGCTTGCGGGAGAGATAGTAAAAGTGTGCGTTTTTCTTGTCGGTCGTGCTGCTGATCTTGCTTCGCAGCCGAACAAACAGCCAGGATGCGTTGGATACCCTGGAAAGTGTTGTCCCCTCTGCCAGAAGCTCCAGTGACATCTTGTCATACTTTCCGACAAAGGCGTACAAGTACGGCTGGATCTTCTTCTTTCCGCTCTCAACGCCCAGCTCTTCCCGCATTTTGCGAATGAAGTGACGCTGTTCCGGTACTTTCTTTTCACGCTCTGTATACCATTTCTCAAAAAGCTGATACAACTGCGGAAAGGTTTCCGGAACATTTTTGCCGTCTCTGATCTGTACAGTGATCAAATCCGCACAGTCTTGAAAGATTTCCTCCCATGGATACTGATAATTCGACATTTTTTCCCCTCATCTCAAGATTTCTACGTTCTGCACAATAGAATAATGCTAATGCAACCAAAAATATATCAAGTTGCACAAATGAACATTTTTGCTGTGATCTTTTACAAAATATATGCCCATTGAGATCAATCCCTCAAAAGCACGCTCTGAAAAATAGTAAAGTAATGATACAGCATTTTCCGATACTCATTATAGCAGATTCTTTCTAAAAAATCAAGCGTACTTTACGAGAGCATTTTGTCCATAGACATCCCTGGGAAGAATGCTGCTATCCAGAAATACAAAACAAAAAATAACGTATTTCCGACAAGAAAAAAGCAGATAATGAATTGAAAAAATAAAAAACGCACAACTGACTTTTGGAGCAGCTGGAAGCCATAGGGTTCCTAAGTCGAGAATCCGCTCTTTGATAAATAGAAAACTAAAAGCAACGAAAATACGTTATATATATGCATATATATCATTATTATATGTTATTTCGCATGGTATTGACATTTTCCGTGCGTATGCTATAATAACAATATCGAAAGTGGAAAGACGCTTTTCGATATGATTTTTATTTATATCTTGCCTAGCAAGAAGAAGGGATGGTAGAACATGTCTACACTAAATTCATATCTAAAATCTATTGGAGCCGAGGTATATACTTCTGACCGAGAAAATGCCGGATGCCTAATTATCACAAATGCCATTGGAAGCAAAAGATGGCGGATGAGTAAGTCCCTGAAGGATGCACTCCAAAATCCGGAAGCTGTGGAACTGTATTTCACCAGTGAGGCACTGATTCTGATTCCAGTAGACAAAAATGCAAAAAACGGAATCACGCTTCGTTCCGGGGGTTACATTTACGACAGTGCCCTGACAGAGAGGCTCATCCAGATGAGTGGGACTGAAATTCCAGCTGGTAAATCTAGGAAGACTGGGACATTCACGACGAACCAACTGGAAGACGGCTCAATTTACGCAGAGGTCAAGTTTTCTTAAACGAAACGGAGGATAATTATGAAAATAACATTTGCAAATGAAGTGGAAAATATTAAGGATGGCAGCTATACTGCGATACTGAGGGACGCATTCGAGTTTGCTCCTGAAAATCTCTGCATGAAGTTTGCTATCTGTGGGGATCCTGAGAGTACCGTCTTTGTGAAATTTATCTCTGCAAAGGAGCTCGGCGGTCATCGCTGGAGATCGGTCTTCAAAGCACTCGATACGAATGATTCGGACGTGCTGATTGGACATACTTTTGAATTTTCTGTAAAAAACGAAAAAGTAAAAAGGCGTGGAGGTGGAGAGCACATCACTTTTTGTAATATAAAATCTGTGAGTCTAGTGAAATAAATCAACAACTTTCAGTTCTCGGGAGAGCGGCGTTCAGCATTGAATTGGTCCCGCTCTCCTTTTTTTCAGGAGGAATAACATCATGATCGAGTTTACCCCAATTCCCGTCGAGTTCGAGTTGGAGCGGTTCGGAGGTGCATCTATCGACCTTCATGAATGGATGCGTCTGCGGAAGTACGCACTGGAGTTTGTGGTCGGAAAAGGTGTAAATGCAACCAGCTTCACCGTGCTGCACACCGAAGCAGGATTCGCAGACCTTGCCAGCCATACACAGGTAAAATGGCTGGCAGACCACTTTGAGCTTCTCTGTGTTGCGGCGGATGAAAAACACCGTCACTTTCTGGACATACAATATGAGGGCGTAATTCATCGGATCCCGTTTGAAGCACTTCTGCCGGACAAGATCTGTGCGACACTGTTCCGCATCGGCGTTGCGGTGGATCGTACTTTCGGAGCTTATGAAGCGATGAGCATGTACCTGCAGGCTGCTGTGGCAGCGTTACCGGTAGAGGATGCCAGACAGGTTCTGGGATGGAAGGACAGCAATACCCTGCAATGGTATGGTGCAAACCATACTCCGCCGGAATTACAGGCACATCTGGAATTGTCTCCGGAGGACTATCTTGCAGAGTTGAATCGGCTGATCGTTTCGTCACCGGCTTTGCAGTTCGTGCTTTGTGCAGCAGCGGCATCCACACTGCTTGCCTACCTGACGATCACAGAAAAGCTGCCTGCGGATTGTTTTGGCGTGTCACTGGTGGGAACTTCCTCTACCGGAAAAACGACCGCCTTAAAGCTTGCAGCCTCTTTGTACAGTTCACCGGACGACGAAAACGTCTTTACAGCATTCTACGGAACGGCAAACGCTTTGCACAGCATGCTGGGAAAACATCACGGTGTGCCGATCGCCTATGACGAAAGCACGATTCACAATGCGATCAGTATCTCTAACTTCATCTATGCTTTTACACAAGGGCAGGAAAAACTTCGGCTTGACAGCAATGCCCAGTTAAAATGCCGGAACAGCTGGGCGTGTACTGCGTTGTTCAGCTCGGAGACTTACCTTGTAAATGCCGAACGAGACAACTTAGGAATTATTGCTCGGGTGATCACACTGGATGGACTGACCTACACAGTAGATGGGGTACATTCGGAACAGATCAAGGCATTTACAGGCAAAAACTACGGATATGTGGGTTCTCTGCTGGCAGAGCATCTTCTTGCATCAGACAGTGCGGAGATCTTACAGCAGTTTCAAGATGTGCGTGAAGAACTGCTGGAACTGTTTCCGGAAACATGCAGCCTGTCAGAACGACTCGCTATGAACTACGCCATGATCGTAACAACATCTGCGATGTTAAATACACTAGGCATTCAGACCAATACGGAGATCCTAAAGCAGATGTGCGTGCTCCTGCATGATGAGATCACTGAAGAGGCACATCCGGGCAAAAACCTGGTATGCCGTATCTTCAATTATATCTCCTGCAGCTACAAAATGCTGGAGGGTATCAAATGGACACTGGATCGGGAAAAGAAGCCGATAAAGGTGGAGATCTTGGAGTCCACCTTTGAACAGATTCTGGAACAGATCGGAGCCACCGATAAAAAAACCGCAGTTCGTGTTCTTCTGGATGAAGGATACTTGGTCACACCGGAGAAAAACCGCATTAAGGCAAAGATTAGTATCGATGGCGTTGTCAGCTATGGCTACCGGTTTTGCTATCCGAAGATCGATGAAGCCTTTGGTCCGGTGAATGATGCCGTTTACACCTACAAAAGGCAAAGCCTGGGACCGATGCAGATAATGGAGGAAAGAGAAGCTGCCTATGGAAGAGATTACCAGATTGCAGATCAGCCGAAACCGATTGAGGGAAAGCTTTTTTTACTATGACGGCTGTGATACAGAAAAACAAAAAGCTTCTGATGAAGAAGCTGCCGACGATCGCATGATCGATCTGGCGGCTGATGTTCTCGTTGCGATTCTGATGGAGGAGCGTGCATCATGAGATACTGGGTCGTACGACCGCCGCCGGAGTGCGGTTGGAGTGGCAAGAAAAAACAGAAGGGAAAGGGATTTTGCAATGAATACATCAAAAAAGACGCAGCTTGCACTCGTCTATATTCGCTATAGTTCACATGCCCAGGACAACGGCAATAGTCCGGCGGCACAGATGACGTGTGCGGAGAATTACACAGAAGCACATCAGATGACCATTGAACAGATCTATCACGATTACGCCAAGACTGGCAGAAACACCAATCGGGAAGGCTACCAGCAAATGAAGAATGATATCCTGTCCGGAAAAGTACAGGCAAAGATCGTTGTGGTAAGAGCACTGGACCGGCTCCACAGAAACACCGGGAATCAGATCGAGGACCTGAAATGGATGGAATCACATGGGATCCGGCTGATCGCTGTGAATGACAGCATTGATACAGCATCTGAGGACTACAGCAAGTTTGCCACGATCGTAAAGGCGGCAGCGGCAGAGGAAACATCAGACAACATTTCTAAAAATACCAGAGCGGCACTGCTGGAAAGTGCCAGACAGTGCCGTCATCTGGGCGGCGTTCCACCTATCGGCTATACAGTCAATGAGGCTGGACTCTATGAGATCGATCCTCTGACAGCACCGATCGTTCGTGACATCTATATCCTTTACAGCAGCGGCATGGGCTACAGCTACATCAAAAAACATCTGAAAGAAAAGGGATACAAGACCACCGGCGGCAACGACTTTTCAGACACCGCCATCCACACCATCCTGACGAACCAGAAATACAAGGGTACTTACACCTACGACCGCACAGCTGCCAAGGACAGCGAAGGACACCGAAACTCCCACAAGATCAAGCCGGATCCCATAGAGATCCCGGACGGGATGCCGGCGATCATCGAGCCGGCACTCTTCGACAAAGTCCAGGAGAAGCTGGCACAGAACCGCCGGCGGACAGCCAGCCGAACCGGCAAGAACTACTACGCCCTCAACGGCTTCACACGCTGTCCGAAGTGCGGCAAGCCGTTCTCCGGCAACGTCAACCACAGCAACGGGCACAAGTACCTGCAGTACCGAAGAAGCTGTGACTGCGGCATCCCCAGCGTGCGGGCAGACCAGCTGGCACCGTTTGTGTTTCACGCAGTGAAGAACTGCATCTTTCAGCCAGCCAACCAGCCAAAGATCATCGAGGCAGTCAACCAGAAGCTTTCTCTCCGAAAACTGATGCAGAGCGGAGAGACCAACACCATACAAAATCGGATCAACGGACTGGAAAAGGCAAACGCCAATCTGATGGCATACCTGGAACAGGGACGTGCTACCGAAACCATCCTGCGTTCCGTTGAGAAAAACGAACAGGAACTCCAGCAGCTGAAACAGCAGCTGGATGCTTTGGACAATCCGATCTCTGCGGTGGATGACGCAGCATACCGAGAGATCGTTCAAAAGTTTACAAACTACATGTGTACTGAAAAATCGCCGGAGGCAGCCGCACTGAAAGAGGCTGTGCTCCGGGACATTCAGATCGGCAAAGAAACCATCACTGTGAACTTTCAGCACGGTGTTTCCATAGATGAAGAAACAAAAGCATACCTCAATGATAACAGAAAGGAACGGGTATCATGACATATCAATTTGAAGCTCCCATTGCGTGTACCGAAGCACTGGTGACCGCAGTAGAGGAACGAAACGACTTTGGACAATACACGCTGACGATTCTGGGAATTAACCAGAATGGCTGTTACACCAACAAGGGAACCGTGACGATCAACGAAGAAGAGCTGCAGCCACTTCTGCAGGAGAAAGAACTTTCCTTTCCGAAAGGCATCATCGGGCAGAGAGTCAAGGTCATCTCTCATGAGAAGCTGCGGCAGGAACAGGTGAAAGCAGCACTTTTCCAGAAGATTGCAGAAGACGGCGAAGAAATCAACGTGGAATTTTGAAAGGGGCTATTTTTATGAAGCAGATTTTCGTACTTACTTATAACTACACCAACAAGAAGTTAGCACAGATGGCAATTGCTTGTGTCATCCGATGCAGAAGCACCCATGGAAAGCAGCTGCGTGTCCGGGACATCATTGAAATGAACCGTCCAGGGCTATACCAGCAGCTGTCTCGTGGAGATAAGTGCAGAGTGGGAAGAGCCGTCAGCAAGCTGTACAATCAGGGAATGCTGCCGCATCTGACCAGAGGAAAGAAGAAGGGTTCAACCAATACGTACTTCTGCTAAGTAGCAGAAAGAACATGTCACAATGAGAAAGCTCCGGATCGTCCTAAGTGGCGGGAAAATCCGGAGCTTTTTGTGTGTGAAAAAGTTGCTTTTTCCCCTCTGCTGTGGTATAATAAAGGTAAAGAAACTGAAAACACAGCAAGGAGGGAAATGCAATGGGTGTTTACTTGAATCCGGGAAATGTCGATTTCCAAGAGGTGCTGAATTCCAAGATCTATGTGGATAAGTCAGAATTGATTCAGTATACAAACAGCGTTTTACGGACTACACAAAAATATATCTGCGTCAGCCGTCCACGAAGATTCGGAAAGTCTATGGCAGCGAATATGCTGACGGCTTACTACAGCCGTGGCTGTGATTCCAGAGAAATGTTTCAAGGGTTGAAAATTGCAAAGCATACAGGATTTGAAGAGCATCTGAATCAATACAATGTGGTTCACTTGAATATGCAAAACTTTCTGAGTAAAACACAAACCATTGAACAGATGATTTCGCTGGTTACAAAAGCAGTAGGGCGTGATCTGCTGCGGGCATATCCGGATGTGGATTATTTGGATAAGACTATTTTAACATTTATGTTAGATGACATTTATGAGGACAGTCAGGTTCCATTTATCTTTATTATCGATGAATGGGACTGCATTTTCCGTTCTCGAAAAAACCAGCTGGAAGAACAGACAAAATATCTGGATTTTTTGAGAGATTTATTAAAGGACAAGAGCTACATTGCCCTTGCCTACATGACGGGAATTTTACCCATCAAAAAATACGGAGAGCACTCTGCCATCAATGCTTTTTACGAATACTCCATGACAGATGCCTCTCCCATTGAAGAGTTTACCGGCTTTACAGAACAGGAAGTTCGCCGACTGTGTGAGCAATACCAGATGCCGTTTACAGAAACCAAGAAATGGTATGACGGTTACTGCGTAGACGGTGTTTCGATCTACAATCCCAAGTCTGTGGTAGAAGCTATGCTGCGTGGAAAATTCAGCAACTACTGGACAAAGACAGAAACCTACGAAGCACTGAAAGTGTACATTGACCTGAATCAAGACGGACTGCGGGACAAGATCGTACAGATGATCGCAGGCGAGAAAGTCCCTGTGAATCCGGATAAGTTCCAGAATGATATGACCACATTCCACAGTGCAGATGATGTTCTTACGCTGCTGGTGCATCTGGGTTACCTGACCTATGATGAACAAAATCGTATGGTATGGATCCCGAACGGGGAAGTGCGGCAGGAGTTTATCAATTCCATTGAAGACGGCGGCTGGGAGCCAGTCGTACAGGCGATCCGTTCCTCGGAGCGACTGCTGCAAGCTACCCTTTCCGGCGATATGGAAACGGTTGCAGAACTGATTGAACAGGCACATCAGGCAAACGCATCGATCTTGAAATACAACGATGAAAACGCTCTGTCCTGCGTGATCTCTCTGGCATACTACTCTGCCCAGAAGAATTATACCCTGCATCGGGAAATGCCGGCTGGAAAAGGCTTCGCAGACATTGTGTTTGAGCCGAATCGAAACTGCGATTTGCCTGCACTGATCGTTGAGCTGAAGTGGGGGCATTCCGCAGAAGAGGCAGTGGAGCAGATCAAACAAAAGGACTATCTGGAT
>ENA-ORVG01001152-ORVG01001152.1-human-gut-metagenome-genome-assembly--contig:-NODE-1152-length-32756-cov-9.050060_pt1 | contig 32756 bp, 34 predicted proteins | sample MGYA00242091_ERZ509233 | MGnify/ENA primary metagenome ERZ509233 (study PRJEB26280, sample SAMEA2338840) | human gut metagenome | biome: human gut; feature: human-associated habitat; material: faeces... | reverse complement strand
CCGCCACGGCCACGTTCAACTCCGAAAAGGGAAAGGCTGCCATGCAGTCCTATGCCGACATGGTGCTGACCGATGAGTCCGCAGTGCACCTGACCAACAACGACGAGGGCATCCAGGCATTCTGCAACGGCAAGGTGGGAATCGCCTGCGTGACCAGCGCCAAGATCGGAGACTGTACCAACGAGGCGGTTTTACGAAGCCTGGGAATCGCCAACTTCGACATCTGTTTCGTCTGTATCGGAACGAATTTCCAGAGCAGTCTGGAGATCACCAGCCTTGTAAAGGAGCTGGGCGGCCGCCGTGTCATCAGCAAGGCGAACCGCGACATTCACGCCAAGTTCCTTCTCAGAAACGGCGCGGACGAGGTCATCTATCCGGACCGTGATATTGCAGAAAAGATGGCGGTCCGCTACAGCGCCAACCACGTATTTGACTACATTGAACTGACGCAGGAATACTCCATCTACGAGATTCCGCCGCTTGACAGCTGGGTCGGACGCAGTGTGCGCGATGTGGATGTGCGAAACAAATACCACATTAACATTCTGGCTGTCAAGGAGGATGGCGCGCTCAAGCCCCTGCCCGGCGGCGATTACCGTTTCACCGGGCGGGAACATCTGCTCGCGATGGCGGCGCGGGAGGACGCGAAGAAGCTGCTGCGGAAGATTTGATGAAATCGGATACCTTTTGACAATTTATCCATGAAATCCGCGCAAGGTTCTTGCAAAGCGCCGGGCGGTATGATATACTGACGTCAATCTGATTGGAGGATTCTGACCATGACGAACTTCTCTTTCGTGCGATTTAGCGGCTATACCGTCTGTGGGCATAGTCTTGCTGTCGTGCGCGCATGAGAAGGCGTTGGGTGAATCTTTCGCCGGGCTGAAACGATTTTTCAGGCCCCTGCCACACCATGGCGGGGGTCTTTTTCTATCCGATTGGGCCTCCGTCTGTATGAAAAGAAAGCGAGGAAAACGATTATGATTATCATCATGAAACCGCAGGCCACTGAGGAACAGATTGGAAGCCTCTGCCACGATTTAAGCCGGAAGGGCATGCAGGTTCAGCGCAACGCGGGCGTGGATTGCACGGTGCTGGGCGTGCTGGGCGATGTGGCCCGTCTCGATCCGCACGACTTTTTGATTCAGCCGGGCGTTGAGCGCGTGATGCCGTTTTCCGAGCCGTTTAAAAAGGCAAACCGCAAATTCCATCCGACGGACAGCGTCATCGATTGCAGCGGCGTGAAGGTCGGCGGGCGCAAGCTGGCGATGTTCGCCGGCCCGTGCTCGGTCGAGAATTACGACCAGATTACCGATACGGCGCTCAAGGTGCGCGCCGGCGGCGCAAACATCCTGCGCGGCGGCGCGTATAAGCCGCGCACGTCGCCCTATGCGTTCCAGGGATTGAAGCTGGAAGGCCTTGCCCTTTTGGAGCAGGCCAAGGAGCTGACGGGCATGCCCATCTGCACGGAAATCATGAGCCCGAAGCTGGTGGAGGAATTTGACCGCCGCGTGGATGTGATTCAGGTCGGCGCGCGCAACATGCAGAACTTCGACCTCCTGCGCGAGCTCGGCAAGCTGCGCAAGCCCATCCTGCTCAAGCGCGGCCTTGCCAGCACGCTCAAGGAGCTGCTCATGAGCGCCGAGTACATCATGGCCGGCGGCAACGAGCAGGTCATCCTCTGCGAGCGCGGCATCCGCACGTTCGACGATTACACCCGCAACACGCTCGACCTCGCGGCCGTGCCCATGCTCAAGGAGCTGACGCACCTGCCCATCATCGTCGACCCGAGCCATGCGACCGGCATCGCCCGCCTGGTCGAGCCGATGGCGCTCGCCGCAACGGCCTGCGGCGCGGACGGCCTCATCATCGAGGTGCACAACGACCCCATGCACGCCCTGTGCGACGGCGCGCAGTCCCTGCGTCCGGAGGTCTACGACGACCTCGCCAAAAAGGTGCGCAGCGTCCGTGAGGTGATCGCGAAATGACGGTCGGCATCGTTGGCCTGGGCCTGATCGGCGGTTCTTTTGCCAAGGCGTATCACGAAGCGGGCGCGACCGTGCTCGCCTGGAACCGCAGCCGCAGCGTGCTCGATTTTGCCATAATGAGCGGCGCGGTGGACGCCGAGCTCACGGAGGACAACATTGCCGCGTGCGATCTTGTGCTCATCGCGCTCTACCCGGAGGCGACCATCGAGTGGTTTCGCCGCATGGCCCCGCACATCGGAGCGCACCCCGTCGTGCTCGACTGCGGCGGCACGAAGCGCACCATCTGCGCCGCGTGCTTCCCGATCGCAAAGGAACACGGCGTCACGTTCCTCGGCGGCCACCCGATGGCCGGCACGCAGTATTCCGGCTTCAAGAACGCGAAGGCGACCATGTACCACGGCGCGCCGATGGTCATCGTGCCGCCGGACTTTGACGATGTGCTGCTCTTCGACCACGTCAAGCAGCTGCTCCAGCCCGCGGGCTTTGCGCGCTTTTCCTTCACGACGGCGGAGGCGCACGACGAGATGATCGCCTTCACCTCGCAGATGGCGCATGTGGTCTCGAACGCATATATCAAGAGCCCCACGGCGTCGCAGCACAAGGGCTTTTCCGCCGGCAGCTACAAGGACATGACCCGTGTCGCGTGGCTGAGCCCCGAGATGTGGGCCGAGCTCTTTCTGGAAAACAAGGACAATCTGCTCCATGAGCTGGACATGTTCATGACGCATCTGGGCGAGTACCGCGACGCGATGGCGCGCGACGACCTGCCCGCGCTCACGCGCCTGCTCGATGAGGGCCGCCGGCGCAAGGAGGAGGTAGACGGCCGATGACGACCATCCACGTGACTGCCTCGCGCGACTATGACGTGCTGGTGCAGCCGGGCCTGCTCGACGATGCCGGCGCGCAGATCGCGCGTGTGCTCGGCACGGGCCGCACGGCGGCCATCGTCGCGGGCGAGACCGTGGCGGGCCTGTATGCCGGGCGGCTCGCGGCGTCGCTCACGCGCGCGGGCTTTCGCGCCGTGACGTTCACCTATCCTGGCGGCGAGCACTGCAAGACGCTCGCCACCTATGCGGCGCTGCTGGACTTTCTGGCCGCGCACCGCCTGAGCCGCAGCGACCTCATCGTCGCGCTCGGCGGCGGCGTGACCGGCGACCTCGCGGGCTTTGCCGCCGCGACGTATCAGCGCGGCATCCCGTTCGTGCAGGTGCCGACGACGCTGCTGGCCGCCGTGGACTCCTCCGTCGGCGGCAAGACGGCCGTGAACCTCGCAAGCGGCAAAAATCAGGTCGGCTGCTTCTATCAGCCGAGCCTCGTGCTCTGCGACCCGGACACGCTGCGCACCCTTCCGCCGGAGGAATACCGCAACGGCTGCGCCGAGGTCATCAAATATGCCGTGCTGCGCAGCGAGCCGTTTTTTGACGCGCTGCGCGCAGAGCCGGTCAGCGCACAGGTGGAGCACGTCATCGCAACGTGTGTCAGCATGAAGCGTGACCTCGTTGCGGCCGATGAGTTTGACCGCGGCAGCCGCCAGCTGCTGAACCTCGGCCACTCGTTCGGCCACGCGGTCGAAAAATGCAGCGACTACGCCGTGCCGCACGGCTGCGGCGTGGCCATCGGCATGGCCATCATCGCGCGCGCGGCCGCCAAACGCGGCATCTGCACGGACGATACCTGCGCGCAGATCCTCGCGCTCCTGCGGAAGTACGGCCTGCCGACGGAGACGGCGTTTACCCGTGACGCGCTCACGGACGCCGCGCGCTCGGATAAAAAGATCGCCGACGGCAAGCTGCACCTCATCGTGCCGGAGCGCATCGGCCGCTGCCGCATCGAGACGATCCCGGCGGTGGATATCCCCGCCTGGCTCGCGGACGGAGGCATCGCATGAATCAGACCGTTTCCCCCGGGCCGCGCACGGGCAGCGTGCGCATCCCGGCTTCGAAATCGCAGGCGCACCGTCTGCTCATCTGCGCTGCGCTCGGCGCGCAGCCCGTGGCGCTGCGGTGCGACGGCGTCTCGGCCGACATCGCCGCCACGGCGCGCTGCCTGTCCGCCCTCGGCGCGGACATCACGGACGACGGCGCGGGCACGCTGCGCATCGTCCCCATTGCCGGGGAAATGCCCGCGCGCGCAGACCTTTTCTGCGGCGAGAGCGGCTCGACGCTGCGCTTTCTGCTGCCGGTCGTGGGCGCGCTCGGCGCGGACGTGACCTTCCACATGGAGGGCCGCCTGCCGAAGCGGCCGCTGTCACCCCTCGACGCGGTGCTCACGGCGCACGGCATGACCATCCGGCGCGACGGCGCGCTGCTGCACGCCGGCGGCCGGCTGCGGCCTGGTGCTTACGAACTGCCGGGCGACGTGTCCTCGCAGTACATCTCCGGCCTGCTCATGGCGCTGCCGCGCCTGCCGGGGGAGAGCACGCTCGCCGTGACGGGCCGGCTCGAGTCCGCGGGCTACATCGCCATGACGGAGGACGCGCTGCGCCTGTCCGGTATCCGCCTGCAAAAGCGGGAGCGGACGTACACCATCTCCGGCGGCCAGACGGCGCGCCTCCCGGCGCAGTGCCATGTGGAGGGTGACTGGTCGAACGCCGCATTTTTCCTGTGCATGGGCGCGCTCTCGCCCGCCGGCGTCACAGTCACGGGCCTTGCGTCCGACTCGTCGCAGGGCGACCGTGCGGTGCTGGATGTGCTGCGCCGCTTCGGCGCGGATGTGCGCGAGACGCAGGGTGCCGTCACCGTTCGGCGCGGCGCGCTGCGCGGCGTCACGATCGACGCCGCGCCCATCCCGGATCTGATCCCGGTGCTGAGCGTCGTCGCCGCGCTCGCGGACGGCCAGACGCAGATCGTCAACGCCGCCCGCCTGCGGCTCAAGGAGTCCGACCGGCTCGAGAGCACGGCCGCCATGCTGCGCGCGCTCGGCGCGCAGGTGGAGGTGCACGACAGCGGCCTGACCGTCACCGGCCGAAAGGTGCTCACCGGCGGCACGGTCGACCCGCAGCGCGACCACCGCATCGCCATGGCGGCGGCGGCCGCCGCCAGCGGCTGCACCGCGCCCGTCACGGTGCGCGACTGCGCATGTACCGACAAATCCTACCCCCGCTTCTGGACGGATCTTTCCGCGCTGAAAACCGTTCCCGCGGAGGAAAATACAGAACTTGAATAAGGAGCTTGACCATGGAACTTAGTGACTATCGCCAGCAGATCGACGGCATCGACAGTCAGCTGCTCGCTCTGTTTTACCAGCGCATGGAGGTCGCGGCGCAGATCGCGGGCTACAAGAAGGCGCACAATCTCCCGGCGCTCGATGCCGGGCGCGAGCGCGCGAAGCTGCAGCAGATCGCGGACGCTGCGCCGGAGGACCTGCGCGAATACGCCGTGTCGCTCTACTCGCTCATCTTTGAGCTCAGCCGCAGCTGCCAGAACCGGCTGCTCGGCGTCACGAGTCCGCTGACTGCCGAGATCGAGCAGGCCATCGCGCGCACACCGCAACTGTTCCCGGAGCACCCGGCCGTCGCGTGTCAGGGCGTGGAGGGCGCGTATTCCCAGCTCGCGTGCGACCGCCTGTTCACGATGCCGAACGTGTTTTACTGCGCCACGTTCGAGGCGGTGTTTGCCGCCATCGAAAAGGGCCTGTGCCGCTACGGCGTCATCCCGCTGGAAAACAGCACGGCCGGCTCCGTCAACGCCGTGTACGACCTGATGATGCAGCACAACTTCCGCATCGTGCGCAGCGTGCGCCTGAAGATCGACCACTGCCTGCTGGCCAAGCCCGGCACGAAGCTCTCGGACATCAAGGAGATCTACTCGCACGAGCAGGCCATCAGCCAGTGCGACCGCTTCCTGCAGAGCCTGCCGGGCGTGACGGTCGTGCGCTGCGAGAACACTGCCGTGGCTGCCAAGCGCGTGGCCGAGTCGGACCGCACGGACGTCGCGGCGCTCTCGTCGCGCGCGTGCGTCGGACTCTACGGGCTCGAGAGCCTGGCCTCCTCTGTGCAGGATCAGGGCAACAACTACACGCGCTTTATCTGCATCGCCAAGGATCTCGAGATCTATCCCGGCGCTGACCGCACGAGCCTCATGATGGTGCTGCCGCACAAGCCGGGCTCCCTGTACAAGGTGCTTTCGCGCTTTTACGCGCTCGGCATCAACCTCAACAAGCTCGAGAGCCGTCCGCTGCCGGAGCGCGACTTTGAGTTCATGTTCTACTTTGACCTCGAGACGTCGGTCTATTCGCCGCAGTTCCAGCAGCTCATGGGCGAGCTGCCGGGTCTGTGTGAGGAGTTTTCCTACCTCGGCAGCTACCGAGAGGTGGTGTGATGATGCGGTGCGGACTTCTGGGCGAAAAGCTCGGCCACAGCTATTCGCCGGCCATCCACGCGCAGCTCGCTGACTATGCCTACGGGCTCTATGAGGTCGCGCCGGAGGACCTGCCGGCGTTTTTGACCGGCGGCGATTTCGACGCGCTCAACGTGACCATCCCGTATAAAAAGGCGGTCATCCCGTACTGCGCAGAGCTCTCGCCGATCGCGCAAAAGCTCGGCAGCGTGAACGTGCTCGTCCGCCGGGCGGACGGCACGCTCTACGGCGACAATGCCGACGCCTTCGGCTTCGAGTATCTCGTGCGCCGCAGCGGCATCGACGTTGCGGGGCAAAAGGCGCTCGTGCTTGGCAACGGCGGCGCGTCCGCGACCATTCAGGCCGTGCTCGAGCAGCTCGGCGCGCATGTGACGGTCATCTCCCGCCACGGGCCGGATAATTATGATAACCTCGACCGCCACGCCGACGCGCGCGTGATCGTCAACACCACGCCGGTCGGTATGTACCCGAACACGGGCAAAGCCGCCGTCGACCTGCGGCAGTTTCCGCAGTGCGCGGGCGTGCTCGATATCGTCTATAACCCCGCGCGCACGGCGCTGCTGCTGCAGGCAGAGCGCCTCGGCATCCCGTGCGCGGGCGGACTGTACATGCTCGTGGCGCAGGCCAAGCGCAGCTGCGAGGTGTTCACCGATACGGTGATCGACGACGCGGAGATCCTGCGCATCCACCGCCTGCTGCGGCAGGAGATGGAAAACATCGTCCTCATCGGCATGCCCGGCAGCGGCAAGAGCACCATCGCGGCGCTGCTTGCCGAGCGGCTGCACCGCCCGGTGCTCGACAGCGACGCGCAGGTCGTCGAGACGGCGGGCATGTCCATCCCGGACATTTTTGCCGCCGGTGGAGAGAACGCCTTCCGCGCGCGGGAGACGGCCGCACTCGCCGAGCTCGGCAAGCGCTCGGGCGCGGTGCTTGCGACCGGCGGCGGCAGCATCTGCCGCGAGGAAAATTATCCGCTCCTGCACCAGAACGGCACGATTTTCTGGCTTCAGCGCGACCTCGCGCTGCTGCCGAAGGACGGCCGCCCCATCTCCCAGCGCAGCGACCTCGCCGCGCTCTACGCGCAGCGTGCGCCGCTGTACGCCCGCTTCGCCGACGCGGTCATTGACAACAACGGTACGCCGGAGGAGACGGTGCGCAAAATTCTGGAGGTGCTGGCATGAAGTTTCTCGTCATCAACGGCCCGAACCTGAACCTGCTCGGCCTGCGTGAGCCGGCCATTTACGGCAGCCGGAGCTTTGCCGCGCTGCAGGATTTCATCCGCGCATCCGCCGCCGATGCGGGCGTGGAGGTCGACCTGTTCCAGTCCAACCACGAGGGCGCGATCGTCGATGCCATTCAGGCGGCCTACGGCACGGCTGACGGCATCGTCATCAACCCCGCTGCCTATACGCACACGAGCGTTGCCATTCTCGACGCGCTCAAGGCCGTGGCGCTCCCGGCGGTGGAGGTGCACCTGTCGGACGTCAGCGCCCGGGAGCCTTTCCGCCAGATCTCCTATGCCGGCATGGCGTGCGTGAAAACATACATGGGTCTCGGCTTCGAGGGCTACCGTCAGGCCATTTTGTACCTGAAACAGTATCTGGAGGAGGCAAACGCATGATCTCGAAACAAATGGTCGCCTGGGGCGAGAGCGGCTCTTCCATCCGCGAGATCGCGGCCTACGGCGAGCGCCGCGCGGCCGAGATCGGCCCGGAAAACGTCTATAACTTCGCCATCGGCAACCCGAGCATCGACCCGCCGGACTGCGTGCAGGAGGCGGTCGAGCGGCTGCTGCACACCGTGCCGCCCACGCAGCTGCACGCCTACGCGCCCGCGCCGGGCATGGCGTCCGTGCGCGAAAAGGTCGCGGCCTACCTGACGGACACCTTCGGCGAGGCGTACCGCGCGCAGGATATTTACATGACCGACGGCGCGTCGAGCGCGCTGGCCATCCTCACGCGCGCGCTCATGGGTCCGGGGGATGAGGCCATCGTGTTCGCGCCGTACTTCCCGGAGTACGCCGTCTATGCCGAGGCGGCGGGCGGCAGCGTGCGCGTTGTGCCGTGCCGGGCGGACACGTTCGCGCTCGATCTCGATGCGCTCGCGGCCGCCGTGACGGAAAAGACCGCGCTGCTCATCCTGAACTCGCCGAACAACCCCTCCGGTGTCGTCGTCTCGCGCCCGGAGCTCGAGGCGCTGGCAGCGCTCCTGCGCGAAAAGCAGGCGCGCTACGGCCACCCGATCTACATCATTGCCGACGAGCCGTACCGCGAGCTGGTCTACGGCGGGGTGGAGGTGCCGTTCCTGCCCGCGATCTGTCCGAACGCGATCTACTGCTATTCCTACAGCAAGACGCTGTCCCTGCCCGGCGAGCGCGTGGGCTTTCTCGCCCTGCACCCGGCCATAGACGATTACGCCGCCGTGCACGCGGCCGTGCTCGGCGCGGGGCGCGCGCTGGGGTATGTGTGCGTGTCGTCGCTGTTCCAGCTCGCCGTGGCCGAGTGCCTCGGCCAGACGGCGGACATCGCGGCCTATGCCGCCAACCGCGAGCTGATCTACGGCGCGCTCACGGACATGGGCTATGCGTGCGCGCGGCCGGACGGCGCGTTTTATCTCTTCCTCAAGTCGCCGGAGCCGGACGCCCGGGCGTTTTGCCGCCGCGCGATGGACTATGACATCCTGCTCGTGCCGGGCGATGATTTCGGCTGCCCCGGCTATGCGCGCCTGGCCTACTGCGTGGCGCGCAGCCAGCTCGAGCGCTCGCTCCCGGCGTTTCGCAAGCTGGCCGGGAGCTACGGCCTGACCAAATAAATTTCGCAGACAAAAACGGCGTCCCCGAGCCCTCGGGGACGCCGTTTTTGCGTAGATGGTGTCAGGCGTACATGGCGTTGGTGTTCATATAGTCATAGATGACCTTGCCGTGGTGCTGCTCCTGCTTTTGAATGTCGTTGAGCACGCTGCGGGCGTTGGCATCATTGAATTCGAACACGCACGTGTCGTACAGGTGCGAGGCGTGCTTTTCCATTGCGAGCACGTCCGTGCACAGGTAGCAGTCGTTTTGCTTTTGCGGGGTCTCGGTGTTGTTGTAGGTCGCCGTGAACGTCGTCGGCACGGTCGCGGAGTCTGCCGGTGGGGCGACGGTGCCGCCCTCCATCTGCGTGATCGCGTCGAGATGCTGCTGCTCGACCTGCGCGATCTGCTCGAACAGGTTTTTCAGCTGCGGGTCGTTGGCGCTGGCGGCGTGGCGGTTATATTTGTCCACGCACAGCTGCTCCTGCCCTTTGAGATCTTTGAGTAAACTGGCCTCTTTTGGGGTCAACTGCATAAATATCACCTCAGTGCCAGTATGCCCACCGGCGCGGCGGGACATACACCGGCGGAAAAAAACCGGTGGCGTCCGCGCGCAAAATCGGTTATAATCGGGCTGACCCTATGGAAAAGAGAGATGCAGCTATGGCAAAGATTTTTGATATTTCGGACTTTTCCGCGCCGGAGCTGGACGTGTACGCCCGCCTGACGGAAAACCAGCTCGTCAACCGCGCCGACCCGGCAAACGCCCTCTTCATCGCCGAGAGCCCGCTCGTGATCGGCCGCGCGCTCGACGCGGGGTGCGTGCCGGTGTCGTTTTTGATGGAGCGCCGCCACGTGGACGGCAAGGCGCGCGAGATCCTGGCGCGCTGCCCCGCGGACATCCCGGTCTATGCCGCCGAGCTCGACGTGCTCACGCAGCTGACAGGCTTTCATCTCACGCGCGGCATGCTCTGCGCCATGCGCCGCCCGGCACTGCCGGAGGTCGCCGTCCTGTGCGCCAACGCTGCGCGTGTGGCCGTGCTGGAAAACGTGATGAACCCGACGAACATCGGCGCGATCTTCCGCTCGGCGGCGGCGCTCGGCGTGGACGCCGTGCTGCTCACGTCGGCGGGCAGCGACCCGCTCTACCGCCGCGCCGTGCGCGTGAGCATGGGCACGGTCTTTCAGGTGCCGTGGACGTACCTGCCTGAGGACGGCGACTGGCAACAGACGCTGCACGCCCTCGGCTTTCAAACGGCGGCCATGGCGCTGCGGGACGATTCGCTGCGCATCGACGACAAGCGCCTGCGTACCGTGCCGCGCCTTGCCATCGTGCTCGGCACGGAGGGCGACGGGCTGGCATCCAACACGATCGCCGCGTGCGATTACACGGTGCGCATCCCCATGACGCATGGGGTCGATTCGCTCAATGTGGCCGCGGCGAGCGCCGTCGCGTTTTACCAGCTCGCGCTGCTGCGCGGCTGAGACTGTCAAAAAGTGTTACTTTTTGACAAAGAGGCTGCAGTCTGCTGCGCGCATAATTTGTGCGTCCACGGCGCACAAATTCCACACTTGCAGCCTGAGAAGTATTTTCTCCGACGCACATGTCGCCGAAGAAAATGATCTCACTTTCTTTCGCCGCTCCGGCGGCGAAACTCTACGAGGTTTTGGATAAACTGAACTCCGGCTTCCGTTCTGGAAGCCGGAGTTTTTTGTTATTCTCAGACGTCGAACCGGTCGTAGCTTCCGGCGCAGTCGAGGCACAGCTTCTGCCCGCCGACGAGGCGGATCCAGTTGGCGCCCGTCACCTCGCCGCAGCACGCGCACGGGTAGGAGTCAAATAGTTTGGCCGGCTCTGGCAGCGGGATGGTCGCCGGCTTGACGTCGAACAGGTCGGCCGGTTTCTGCGCCTGATAGTAGGCGAAGGATTCCTCGCGCGTCATCCCCTCCGGCCGCGGCCGGAGCACCAGGCGCACGGACTTGCCCGTGGCGCGGTTGTAAAACGAGAACGCCTGTTTGCCGCGCATATGAAACAGCAGGTTGCCCTTGCCGATGCTGCACCCGAGCAGCGCCTGAATGGCGTCCACGCCGCAGGCGTCGTTTTCCGCGATGCACACGACCTGCTCGTCGCCGGAGAAGGACAGCTCCAGCAGCTCGGCGGCGTAGCACGCGGCCTTATATCCGATCGTCAGCCCGCCGCAGGCGTGGCCGTGAAATTGTACGCAGGTTTCCCAGTTGGTCATGATCTTGTCTCCTTTTCTTCGTCATCAATGAGCACGAGCCTGTGCCCCTGCACGTCCACGATGCTGCCCGTCACGCCGTAGACGTCCCGCAGGGCGTCGGCGTCGAAGATCTCCGCGCCGCCGTAACGGTACACCTCGCCCTCGCGCAGCAGCAGAAAGCGGTCGCAGAACCGCAGCGCGAGGTTCAGGTCGTGGATGACGATCATCGCCGTGAGATTCTGCTCGCGGCACAGGTCGCGCGTGATCTGCAGCACCTGATATTGATTGCGGATGTCGAGATTGCTGGTCGGTTCGTCCAGCAGCAGGAGCGTCGGCTCCTGCGCCAGCGCGCGGGCGAGCATGACCTTCTGCCGCTCGCCGCCGGAGAGCTGGTTGAGGAACCGGCCGCGCATGTCCTCCAGATTCAGATAGCGCATGGCCTCGTGTACGACGTGGTGGTCGTGCTCCGTCACGCCCCAGGTCATATAGGGCCGCCGTCCGAGCATGACCATGTCGTGCACGGTCATCTGTGTGTCGGGCACGTGCTGTGCCACGAAGGCTACGCGTTTTGCGATCTCCCGGTGGGAGAGCGTGAGCAGATCCTCACCGTCGATACGGCAGTGCCCGCTGTCAGCCGTGAGGATACGGTTTATGCACTTGAGCAGCGTGCTCTTGCCGACGCCGTTGTTGCCGAGCACGGCCAGAAAGTGCCCGGTCTCCAGTTCAAAGCTCACATCGCGGAGGATCGGCCGCCCGCCCTTATAGTGATAGCAGAGATGGTCCACACAGATCATGTCCGACCCCTCCCCTTGAACAGCAGGTACAAAAACAGCGGGCCGCCGAGAAACGCCGTCAGCGCGCCGATCGGCAGAATGACCGGCATGATGATCACGCGCGCGGCCAGATCACTCAGCAGCAGCAGCGCCGCGCCGGCGAGCACGGAGCCGGGGATGAGATAGATATAGTTGTTGCCGACGACCATGCGCACGATGTGCGGCGCAACGAGACCGATGAAGTTGATGAGGCCGACGTGCGACACGATCACCGAGCAGACAAAGCACGTGAGCACAACGTTCGTGAGTGTCAGCCGCCGCACATGGATGCCGAGACTCAGCGCCGTCTCCTCGCCGGAGAGCAGGGCGTTATAGTCCCAGCGGTGCAGGTAGCAGTAGCCGATCAGCAGCAGTACGGCCAGCGCCATGCCGCGCAGGGACTGCCAGTCCGTGCTGCCGAGGTCGCCGAACGTCCAGAATACGAGCGACGAGAGCGCGACCTCGTCGGCAAAGTATTGCAGCAGCGTGGTCGCACCGGTCAGCATGGAGCTGATGGCGACGCCCGCGAGCACGATGCCCTCCGAGGAGATCTGCTTGAACTGGCTCAGCCCCAGAATGACGGCCGCGACAAGCAGCGAGCCGAGAAACGAGCACAGCGGAATAGCCCAGCTGCCGGCCTGGCTCAGGCCGAGACCGATGATGGCGACGGCTGCGCCGAACGTCGCACCCTGCGACACGCCGAGCGTAGAGGCCGAGGCGAGCGGATTGCGCAGCACGGCCTGCAGGATGCATCCGGCCAGCCCCAGTCCCGCGCCGGCGACCATGGCGGTGCAGATGCGCGGCAGGCGGTTATTGCGGATGACGAGATTGATCTTCGCGTCCGACGCCCGGCCGAAGATGCCCCGGATGAGCTCGGCGGCGGGCGTGTTGTAAGACCCGGCGCGCAGCGACAAAAAGAACGCGAGCGCCAGAATGGCCGCCAGCAGGATCAGAAAGCGGATGCTTCTGGCGCGGTTGCGGCTGTAGTCGGAATCGTGCGGCTTACTCGCCGAGTGTGATGGCACGGAATGCATACCCGGCCTCCTTCAGATCGGGATAGGGGTTGGAGCCGAGCAGCTCCGTGAAGATCTCGCCGGCCTTGGCCTCGGGGTCAATGTCGGCAAACTGCTCCGGATACAGCACGCAGGCGGCATAATAGGCGTCGGCCAGCGCCGTCTCCAGATTGGAGGCCGAGGAGCGGAACGAGATCTGCGAATAGACCTTGCCGCTGCGCACGGCGGTGAGGCTGTTATAAAAAGCCGGGTTGGCCTGATAATCTTCGTTGATCAGGGGCATACCATTGAAGTCCAGGAAGATTACATCCGGGTCCCAGGCGAGCACCTGCTCGGTGTCGATGTTGAACGCGCCGGTTTGCCCGGTCGTGTCGGCGAGGTTTTTGGCGTGGATGAGCGCAAACGGGCCGTAGCCTGCCTCCGTGCCCTCAAAGCCGTGCTGCCCCTTGAAGGACACGCCGCCGACATAGACGGACGGCTTCTGATCGTCTGCAATCTTGGCCGTGCGCGTGTCGAGATCGGTCTGGATGCCCTTGAGGTAATCCGTGAGCGTTTGCGCGCGCGTTTCCAGCCCGTAGAGCTCGCCGAGGATGCGGATGGTCTCATAGGCCGCATCGTCGAGCGTGGTGTCGCTGCCGGGCACGACGACGACCGGGATGCCGGTCTTGCCGGCCAGCTCGTCCGCGTCGCATGAGGCATAGGCGCTCATGACGATGACCTGCGGCGCGACGTCGATGATCTGCTCCACATACGGCTCGCCGTTCGTACCGGTGACGGGCAGATCCTTGAATTTGTCGAAGTTCACGTAGTTATACAGGCGGCTCATGCCGGCCTTGGTCTCGTAGTCCTCCACGCCGACCACGCGGTCAGCCGCGCCGACATAGCAGCTGTAGCGCAGCGAGCCGACGCCGACGCACACGATGCGCTCGACCTTGTCGGGAATGGTTACGGTGCGGTTTTTGCTGTCCGTGATCGTGCGTGTTCCGGCAGTGTCGGAGGTTGCTGTTTTCCCGCCGCAGGCCGTGCAGGCCAGCAGCGTCAAGACTGCCAGCAGCAGGCAGATGATGTTGCGTTTTTTCATGCGTTCCATCCTCATTTTCTGTTGTTTGCTCCGTTTCCGGAGCGCTGTCACCAGTATACCGGACGGCTCTCCACAGCGTAAGCACCCTGGGGGGATGAAAAGTTGCACAGTTTTTTTCACAATTTTTCGCTGACGGATGTTCCAGATTTGCCCGTTTATATACAAATATGCTGAGAATTGTTCATAAACAAAGAGAAAATTACGCATCGCTGCGGTATTTTACAATTTTACACGCATTTTACATAAGCGCTCTTTTCGTTTTTACATCCCATGCTTATCCTGTGAAGCGTAGGGAACAAAAAACCAAAATCAAAATCGAAGTTCGAAAGGAGCACTTCATCTTGAAAAAGATCATTACCATTTTGTGCATTGCCGTTATGGCGCTCTCGCTGTTTGCGGGCTGCGGCCAGAAGGCGGACGATAACAACACGGCTGCTGCCGGCGGCACGGTCTCGACCGACGGTTCCACCTCGATGGAAAAAGTCATCGGCGCGCTCGGCGAGTCCTTCATGGAAGCAAACTCGGGCACGACCTTCACCTATAACCCGACCGGCTCCGGCTCCGGCATCCAGGCCGTCTCCGAGGGCCGCTGCGACATCGGCCTGTCGAGCCGCGCGCTCAAGGACGACGAGAAGGCATCCGGCCTGAAGGAGACCACCCTCGCCCTCGACGGCATCGCCATCATCGTCAGCCCCCAGAACCCCGTCAAGGACCTGACCCTGGAGCAGATCGCCAAGATCTACACCGGTGAGATCACCAACTGGAAGGATGTCGGCGGCAACGACGCCGAGATCGTCCTCATCGGCCGCGAGGCCGGCAGCGGCACGCGCGACGGCTTCGAGTCCATCACCGACACGAAGGATGCCTGCCAGTACCGTCAGGAGCTGACCTCCACGGGCGATGTCATCACCACCGTGTCCCAGAACCCGAACGCCATCGGCTATGCCTCTCTGGCCGCCATCAAGGACAGCGTCAAGGCCCTGACCGTCAACGGTGTTGCCCCGACGGAAGCGACCGTCAAGGACGGCACCTACCTCGTGCAGCGTCCGTTCGTCCTCGTGACGAAGGAAGGCGTGGCCCTGAGCGAGACCGCGCAGAAGTTCTTCGACTTTGCGACCTCTGCGGATGCCGCGTCCATCATCTCCGCGGCGGGCGCAGTCCCGGTGGCCTGAGCCACAGACAAGCGTACAGGCGGCTGGAGACCAGCCGCCTTTCACATATACAGAGGTGCTGGATATGAAAAAGAGATCTCAAGTTCTGGAGACGGTCGTGCATGGCGTGTTTCTGCTCCTTGGCCTTATCACCGTCGGGTGTGTGCTGCTCATCAGCGTGTACCTGATCGTCTCCGGCATCCCCGCCATCCAGAAGATCGGGCTCGTCCCGTTTCTGTTCGGCAAGACGTGGGCCTCCACGGCGGCAGAGCCGTCGTACGGCATTTTGCCGTTCATTCTGACAAGTGTATACGGCACGGCCGGGGCCATCGTGCTCGGCGTGCCGCTGGGCTTCCTGACGGCCGTGTATCTGGCGAAGGTCGCCCCGCCGCGGCTCAAGACCGTGCTCGAATCGGCCGTGAGCCTGCTGGCCGGCATCCCGTCGGTCGTCTACGGCCTTGTGGGTATGCTCGTGCTCGTGCCGGGCATCCGCAAGGTGTTTCACCTGGCCGACGGCGCGAGCCTGCTCGCCGCCATCGTCGTGCTGGCGATCATGATCCTGCCGTCGATCATTAAGGTGTCCGTCACGGCGCTCGAGGCCGTGCCGCCCGAGTATGAGGACGCATCGCTCGCGCTCGGCGCGACGCCCATCGAGACGTATTTCAAGGTTTCCGTCCCGGCGGCGAAGAGCGGCATTGCCGCCGCCGTCGTGCTCGGCGTCGGCCGCGCCATCGGCGAGGCCATGGCCGTCATGATGGTGTCGGGCAATGCGCCGAATATGCCGAGCCTGTTTCAGAGCGTGCGCTTTCTGACCACCGCCGTCGCCAGCGAAATGTCCTACTCCAGCGGCCTGCAGCGGCAGGCGCTGTTTTCCATCGCGCTGGTGCTGTTTTTGTTCATCATGCTCATCAACGCCACGCTCAACTTCTTCCTCAAGCGCAATAAGGAGGGGGACAAATGAAAAAGAAAGCCGTTTCCGGCGGCCGCAGGGCCTATATTCTCACCATGCGCATCCTCATGGGTGCGGCGGCCATTATCACGGCGGCGCTCGTGCTGTTTCTGATCGCCTACGTGCTCATCAAGGGCCTGCCGAACGTGTCGTGGGCGCTGCTGTCCACCGCGCCGAGCTACCTGTCCGACCGCATCGGCATCCTGCCGGACATCCTCAACACGCTCTATATCGTCATTGCGACGCTGCTCATCGTCCTGCCGCTCGGCGTGGGCGCGGCCATCTACCTGACCGAGTACGCCACGAACCGCCGGCTCATCGGCGCCATCGAGTACGCGGCCGAGACGCTCTCCGGCATCCCGTCGATCATCTACGGCCTTGTGGGCATGCTGTTTTTCTGCCAGTTTCTGAATATGAAAACATCGCTGCTGGCCGGCGCGCTCACGCTCGTCATCATGAACCTGCCGACCATCATGCGCACCACGCAGGAGAGCCTCAAAACCGTGCCGCAGAGCTACCGCGAGGGCGCGTTCGGCCTCGGTGCGGGCAAGTGGCGTGTCATCCGCACCGTGGTGCTGCCCGGCTGCGTGGACGGCGTCATCACCGGCTGCATCCTGTCCGTCGGCCGCATCCTCGGCGAGTCGGCCGCGCTGCTGTTCACGGCGGGCTTTGCCCACGCGCTCAACGACTTTTTCGAGGGACTGAGCAGCGCGGGCGCCACGCTCACCGTTGCGCTTTACGTTTACGCCAAGGAGCAGGGCCAGTTTGATGTGGCCTTTGCCATCGCCGCCATTTTGATGATCCTTACACTGCTCATCAACGGCGCTGCTACGCTCGTTGAGCGATACTTCAGGAGGAAAAGAAGTTTATGAGTGACATTATGACAGTCCAGGGCCTGGACCTCTGGTACGGAGATCATCAGGCGCTGCACGATATCAGTTTGAACATTCCCGAAAAGAGCATCACAGCGCTCATCGGGCCGTCCGGCTGCGGCAAATCCACGTTTCTCAAAACGCTCAACCGCATGAACGACCTCATCCCGGGCGTGAAGATCACGGGCGATGTGCGCTACCGCGATCAGGACATTTTCGCCCCCGGCACGGACGTCAACGAGCTGCGGCGCGAGATCGGCATGGTCTTTCAGAAGCCGAACCCGTTTCCGATGAGCATCTACGACAACATCGCCTATGGCCCGCGCACGCACGGCATCAAAAACCGCGCCAGGCTCGACGAGATCGTCGAAAAGTCCCTGCGCGGCGCGGCCATCTGGGACGAGGTGAAAGACCGCCTGCGTAAAAACGCCCTCGGCCTCTCCGGCGGCCAGCAGCAGCGCCTGTGCATCGCCCGCGCGCTCGCGGTCGAGCCGGAGGTGCTGCTCATGGACGAGCCCACGAGCGCGCTCGACCCCATCTCCACGTCGAAGATCGAGGAGCTGGCCATGCAGCTCAAGGAACAGTACACGATCGTCATCGTCACGCACAACATGCAGCAGGCGGTGCGTATCTCTGACCGCACGGCGTTTTTCCTGCTCGGCGAGCTCGTCGAGTGCGGCGACACGCAGCAGCTGTTCTCGCAGCCGCAGGATCAGCGCACGGAGGATTACATCACAGGGAGGTTTGGCTAATGAGAAGCCGGTTTGATGAACAGCTCGCGCTCCTGAACAAGGAGATGATCGAGATGGGCGCACTGTGCGAGGAGGTCATCGCGCTCGCATCCAAGGCCCTCACGGAGGCGGATCCGGAGTTGGCGCAGCGCGTCGCGCCGCTCGATGCCGAGATCGACCAGAAGGAGCGCAACATCGAGTCGCTGTGCCTCAAGCTCCTGCTCCAGCAGCAGCCCGTCGCGCGCGACCTGCGCCAGATCTCGGCCGCGCTGAAGATGATCACGGACATGGAGCGCATCGGCGATCAGGCCGAGGACATTGCGGAGATCATCCAGTTTCTCGCCGGCCGTTCGGCGGAAAATGACGATCTGCTGCGCGAAATGGCGCTCTCGACCATCCATATGGTCACAGAAAGTGTTGACGCCTACGTCAAGCGTGATACAATGCTGGCAGAGACGGTCATCGCCGAGGACGATGTCGTGGACAACGCCTTCGACGAGGTCAAGCGCCGGCTGATCGACAAGATCGCCGCCCACCCCGACGACGGGGAGTACGCGCTCGACCTGCTCATGATCGCCAAATACTTCGAGCGCATCGGCGACCACGCGACGAACATCGCCGAGTGGGTGATCTTCTCGGTCACCGGGGTGCACAAGGAGGGGTAAGCCATGATCTGGTGTGTGGAGGACGACGCCAGTATCCGCGACATTGAGGTCTATACGCTCTCATCCACGGGGTTTGACGCCCGCGGCTTTGCCGACGGCGTGTCATTCTGGTCGGCGCTCCAGACGGAGAAGCCCGATCTGGTGGTGCTCGACGTGATGCTGCCCGGCGTGGACGGCATCGAGCTGCTACAGCGCATGAAGGCGTCGGCGGAGCTGCGCACCATCCCGGTCGTCATGGCCACGGCCAAGGGCGCGGAGTATGACAAGATCCGCGGCCTCGACCTCGGCGCGGACTATTACCTCGTCAAGCCCTTCGGCGTGATGGAGCTCGTGTCCTGCGTCAAGGCGGTGCTGCGCCGCTGCCAGCCGGAAAAAGCTGCACATCAGCTGCGCAGCGGCGGGCTCGTCGTCGATCTCGACGCACACACGGTCACGGTCGACGGCGCGCGTGTCGCGCTTACGTATAAAGAATTTGAACTCCTGCGCCTGTTTCTGTCCCATCCGGGCATGGCATTCACGCGCGACCAGCTCTTTCAGGAGATCTGGGGCATGGACTACTGCGGCGAGACCCGCACGGTCGACATGCACATCCGGACGCTCCGGCAGAAGCTCGGCCCCTACGGACGGCGGATCGAAACGGTGCGCAATGTTGGCTACCGCATGGAGGCAACGACATGACCAAAAAGATCTTTCAATCCATCCTGCTCGTGGCCGGATGCGTGCTGCTGGCGAGCCTGCTGATCATCATGGGCTTTTTGTACGATTACTTCGGCGGCGTGGAGGAAAACCAGCTGCGCGACGAGCTGAGTCTCGCCGCAGCGGCCGTCGAGGACGGCGGCACGGACTATCTGTCCCAGCTGACGGCCGACCGCTGCCGCCTGACATGGATCGCAGCCGACGGCAGCGTCCTGTACGACACGAAGACCGACGCCGAGAGCCTTGAGAACCACGCCTCGCGCGCCGAGGTCAGTCAGGCGCTGGCGACCGGCACCGGCGAGAGCACGCGCTATTCCTCGACGCTCATGGAAAAGACCATGTACTACGCCCAGCGTCTGGACGACGGCACGGTGCTGCGCATTTCCATCAGCCGCGCGACGGTCGGCATGATCGCCGTCGGCATGATCCAGCCGCTGCTGATCGTGCTCATCGTGGCGCTCATTCTCTCCGGCCTGCTGGCCAGACGGCTGTCGCGGCGCATCGTCGATCCGCTCAACAGCCTCGATCTCGAGCACCCGCTCGATAACGACGCCTATGAGGAGCTCTCGCCGCTGCTCAAGCGCATCCACCACCAGCACGTCGAGATCCAAACGCAGCTGCGCGAGCTGCGCGAAAAGACCGACGAATTCACGCAGATCACCGGCAGCATGCGCGAGGGCCTTGTCCTGCTCGACGAGCACGGCAGCATCCTGAGCATCAACGCCGCGGCGCAGGCGCTCTTCGGCGCGGACGCGCAGTGCGTCGGCAGGGATTTTCTCACCATCGAGCGCAGCCACGAGATCAGCGCAGCCATTCAGGCCGCCGCTGCGGACGGCCACAGTGAGGTGCGCGCCGAGCGCGCGGGCCGCGTGTATCAGTTCGATATCAGCCGCATCACGTCCGACGGGAAATTCCTCGGCACGGTCATTCTGGCCTTTGACATCACGGAGCAGGAGTTTGCCGAGCGCAACCGCCGCGAGTTCACGGCGAATGTCTCGCACGAGCTCAAAACGCCGCTGCAGGGCATCATCGGCAGCGCCGAGCTGATCGAAAACGGCATGGTCAAGCCCGAGGATCTGCCGCGCTTCGTCGGCCATATCCACGCCGAGGCCGCGCGCCTCGTCACGCTCATCGACGATATCATCCGCCTGTCCCAGCTCGACGAGGGTGACGCCATGCCGACGGAGCCGGTCGACCTGCTCGCCGTGTCGCAGGAGGCGGCGGAGAACCTGCACGACGCCGCGGCCGCGCGCAACGTGACGGTCAGCGTCACGGGGCAGCCGGCTGTCCTGCCCGGCGTCCGCCGCCTGATTTATGAGATCGTCTATAACCTCTGCGACAACGCCATCAAGTATAACCGCGACGGCGGGCGCGTGGACGTAACGGTCGCGGCCGATGCCGGCGGCAGCAGCATCACCGTTGCCGACACCGGCATCGGCATCGCGCCGGAGCATCAGGCGCGTGTGTTCGAGCGCTTCTACCGCGTGGATAAGAGCCACTCCAAGGCGTCCGGCGGCACGGGTCTCGGATTGTCGATCGTCAAGCACGCTGTGCAGTATCACCACGGCCGCATCGAGCTCGAGAGCACGCCCGGCACGGGCACGACCATCCGTGTCGTGTTCCCGAACCCGTGACCCGGTATGGAAAAACAGAGCGGACTTCCGGCTGCGGAAGTCCGCTTTTTTCTGCCCCGCAGGGCTTGACACCCGGGCGGGGCGGTGTTATCATGCAGTTGAGATTAGATATATCTAACCAATCGGTTTTTCAAGGAGGACATTCCATGTATCAGATCACACTGGGGATCGACGGCATGATGTGCGGCATGTGCGAGAGCCACATCAACGATGCGGTGCGCAATGCCTTTCCGGTCAAGAAGGTCTCGTCCTCGCACAGCAAGGGCCAGACGGTCATCCTCTCCGAAACGGAGATCCCGGAGGCGGAGCTGCGCCCGGTCATCGCCAAGACGGGCTACGAGCTCACGGGCTACGCCTGCGCCCCGTATGAGAAAAAGGGCCTGTTCCACCGGCACTGAACATAGCCGAACAGGACAAGCGGCACGCGGCGGTCATCTGACCGCCGCGTGCCGCTTCTTTTTATTTCGGCTCAAAGCCGTGCTCCATGCAGTACACGCGCAGGATGGCTGCCTGCGTCTTTGCGTCCGGGATGCGCCCGGCCAGCACATCGCGCGCAAGCTCGTCGAGCGGCACGGCCTGCAGGTTGAGAAATTCATCGTCGTCGAGCTGCTGCTCGCCGAAGGTCAGGCCGCGGGCGAGGTACATCCAGATGACCTCGTCCGAGTACGCGGCGGCGGGGTAGAACGGGCCGAGCGGGATGAGTTCGCGCGCCGTGATGCCGGTTTCCTCGCGCAGCTCGCGGCGCGCGGCGGCCTCGGGCGCTTCGTCGCGGCTGTCGCGCTTGCCGGCGGGAATCTCCGTGATGACCTCGTTCACCGGGTAGCGAAACTGCCGCTCGACGATCACGCGGCCGTCGTCGAGCAGCGGCACGATGCACACCGCGCCCACGTGGCGCGATAATTCGCGCGGCGCGGTGCCGCCGTTGGGCAGGCGCACGGTGTCGCGGTAAAAGTCGAGAATGCAGCCGCTGTAGATCTTTTCGGATGTGAGTTTGGTTTCGGTCAGGTTGTCCATGGCGCGCCTCCTTACAGGCCGAGGATCTGCAGCGTGCGCGTGTCGGGCTGCCCGCCGAAGAATTTATCGAGCACGGCGGAAAACACCGGCTCGTCCGGCGCGGCGGCCGCGAAGAGCGTCATGCTCGAGCGCAGCTTCAGGTCGTCCGGAAAGCCGAACACGGCCGTGGGGTCGCTCTCGTCGAGTGCCAGCAGGGCGCTGCTGATCTCCAGCAGGTGCGCGCGCAGCGTCGGCTCGCGCAGATAGGCCCGCGCCTCGTCGAGCCCGGAGATGGCATAGTACTGCGACGTGCTGCTCATGCCCAGCCCCGCGACCTGCGGGAAGATGTACCAGATCCAGTGGCTGCGCTTGCGGCCGTTTTGGATCTCGCGCAGGGCGGCGGCGTAGTCCCGGCGCTGTGCGGTGAGAAAACGATCAAGATCATACATGGTATTGCCCTCCTTACGTGGGAATGAACGGGTCGTTCGCCTCTGATTATGCCCCTTTTTGACCGGCCTTGTCAAGCGCGGCGGCCGCGCAGATCGGGTTTTACAATGCGCGCCGGCTGCGTTACAATAGGTCTGCTGAGAAAGGAGCGTTCCCATGAACATGACATTGGAGACCATCCGGGCGGCGCACGCGCGCATCGCCCCGTATATTGTACAAACGCCGCTGCTGCGCCTGCCGGCGCTCGACGATGCCCTCGGCTGCGAGGTGTATGTCAAGGCCGAGTGTATGCAGCGCACGGGCGCATTCAAGCTGCGCGGCGCAATGAACAAGATCCTCACCCTGACGGACGCCGAGCGCGCCCGCGGCTTTATCGCGGCGTCCTCCGGCAACCACGGCCGTGCGGTGGCCTATGCCGCGCAGCGCTTCGGCACGCACGCCTGCATCGTCATGCCGGAGACCGCGCCCGCCGTCAAGCAGGCGGCTATCCGCGCGCTGGGCGCGGAGCTCGTGCTGTGCGAGGCGTCCGAGCGGTTCGACGTGGCGGCGCGGCTGTGCGCCGAGCGGGGCGCGACGATGGTGCCGCCGTTCAATGACGAGGCGGTCATGGCGGGGCAGGGCACGGTCGGGCTGGAGATCCTGGCCCAGTGCCCGGAGATCGACACGGTCGTCGTCCCGGTCAGCGGCGGCGGGCTCATCGGCGGCGTGTCCACGGCCGTCAAGGCGCTCGCGCCGCGCGTGCGCGTGTTTGGCGCGGAGCCGGCCGCGCTGCCGCGCTATCGGGAGAGCCTGCGCGCCGGGCATCCGGTGCGGGTGGAGCAGAAGCGCTCAGTCGCGGACGCGCTCGTCGCGCAGATGCCGGGGGATGTGTGCTTCCCGTATGTGGCGGCAAATACCGACGGCTTTGCGGCCGTTGCGGATGATGCTATTCTTCGCGGCATGAAGCTGCTGCTTCTGGAGGGCAAGCTGCTGTGCGAGCCGTCGTCCGCCATCGGCATCGGTGCGGCGCTGTGCGGCCGGCTCCCGGTGCGGGAAGGGGACAAGGTCTGCTTTGTCGTCAGCGGCGGCAGCGTCGCGCTCGAGCAGCTACACCAGCTCGAGGACGTCAGGCTCTGACAGACAGCAAATATCCGCCCCGGCGCACCTTCCGTCAGAAGGGCGCGTCGAGGCGGATGCTGTCTCGGGTCGTTATTTGCTGCTTGCGAGCGCCTGATCGATGAGCTCGTTGAGCTTCTTTGCCTGATCGGGTGCGGTGATCCCGCCGACGATCGGCTGGCCGACGATGTTGCCGTTTTTGTCAACGACGTATGTGGTCGGGAACGAGTACAGGCCGGCGGTGAACTTACCGGCCTCGCTGTCGGAGGCGAACCAGAGGTTGGAGTAGGTCACGCCCTTTTTCGCCAGAATGTCCTTCGCCTCGGCGATGGCGGTCTTGTCGCCGTCGAGCGTGAAGGAGTTGATGCCGACGACCGCGCCGCCCTTCGCGGCGAGGTCCTTGTTGAGCGCCTCAAGGTCGGCCAGCTCACCGACGCACGGGTTGCAGGTGGTGAACCAGAAGTTCACGACCGTGACGCTGTTGCCGGCGAAGAGCTTGCTGCTGTCGACGTCATTGCCGTCGAGATCCTTGCCCTGAAAGCTCGGGAATTTCATCGCGTTGCTGCCGGAGGCGGTCATGCCGGCCTCCTCCGCGCTCACGCTGTCACCTGCGCCGGGCGCCGTGCCGCAGCCGGGATACTTCTGCTCGAGGATGGTGAGCTTGCCCTCGATCTCCTTGATCTGCTCGGCACCGGCCTTGAGCGTCTTGAGCTCGTCGGCCGAGAAGCTGTCCTTCGCGCTCTCAATCGTGGCGAGCAGGAAGTCACCGTAGTTCGTGCCGTCCTCGATCATGGTGCTGTTTTTGTTGGCAGACAGAAACACCTTGTTCCAGAGCTCGGAGTTTGCGGCGAGAATGTCGTTTTCCTTCTGCATGAGCTGCTGGTAGAGCTTGCTCGCTTCGTCGGCGCTGCTCGGCTCGGTTGCGATCAGGGTCGCAATGTCGGCGCTGCCGTCCGCCTTGTCCTTGCCTTTGCCCGACGAGCACGCCGCGAGACTGAACACCATCGCGAGCGCGAGCAGGAGCGTCACAAATTTTGTGATTTTCTTCATCATGATTCCTCCGTTTGATTTTGATGGTTGCTTACTTGTTTCGGATTCGTGTTTCCGCTCAGACCGAAGCCATAGCGGAAGCGGATGGCTTGCGTGGGGCAGGCGCGGATGCACTTGCCGCAGCGGATGCATTCCGTGTCGTTGGGGGACTTGGTGATGTCCACGTCCATCTGGCAGGTGCGCGCACATTTGCCGCAGGAGACGCACTTGCTCGTGTCGACCTGGATGCCGAGCAGGGAGACCTTGTTCATCAGCGCGTAAAACGCACCGAGCGGGCAGATCCACTTGCAGAACGGGCGGAAAAACAGCACGCTCAAAACGACGACCGCGATCAGAATGATCAGCTTGCGCGTAAACAGCGCGCCCAGCGCCGCGCGGATGCTCTCGTTTGCGGCTGCGAGCGGGATCGCGCCCTCCAGCACACCCTGCGGGCAGATGTACTTGCAGAAATACGGGTCGCCCATGCCCACGTCGTTGACGATGAGCGCCGGCAGCAGCACCACGGCCAGCAGCAGGATGACGTATTTCAAATAGGTCAGCGGCCTGAGCTTTTTTGTCGACAGCTTTTTGCCCGGAATCTTATGCAGCAGCTCCTGCAGCCAGCCGAACGGGCACAAAAAGCCGCAGATGAACCGCCCGAGCAGCACGCCGAGCAGGATCAGAATGCCGGTGATATAATACGAAAAGCGGAATTTGGACGAGCCGACCACCGCCTGAAACGCCCCGATCGGGCACGCGCCCGATGCCGCCGGGCAGGAATAGCAGTTCAGGCCGGGCACGCAGACGGTCTTGCCCTTGCCCTGATAGATGCCGCCCTTGAAGAAGTTTGGCAGGTGGATGTTGGTCAGCAGCGTCGCCGCCGCCTGGATCCAGCCGCGAAACCGGCTCAAGAGCAGGGAAACAGACTGTTTTTTCTTATCCAATGCCGACACACTCCAAGCACAGCCGGATCGCCTTGTTGAGCACGGCACCGGCCTCGCCGCGCAGCGCGCCGAAGCACACCATGGCGATGCCCGCAGCAATCAGCAAGCCCTGCACAACGGCTTTCTTCGCACGAAACACTCGGATCACTCCCTTCTGTTTGCCCCATGATACCATGGCGCAGATAAAATCTTCGTTAAGAACGGAAACTTAACAGAGATTTTATGCCTTTGTGTTATCATATAACAAAGTTAACAAAGTCGGACATTCGTAAATACGCACGAGGAGAATGGTATGCATATTTTGGTTGTGGAAGATGAAAAGGCGCTCTGCGACACGATCGCGCGCAGTCTGCGGCGGCTTGCTTACAGCGTGGACTGCTGCTATGACGGGCAGAGCGCCGCGGAGATGCTCGCCGTCGAGCGCTTTGATCTGGTCGTGCTGGATCTGAACCTCCCCGGCGAGGACGGTATGACGGTGCTCCGGACGCTGCGCGAGCGTGACCGCGACACCAAGGTGCTGATCCTGTCGGCGCGCTGCGAGGTCGCCGACAAGGTGGCGGGACTCGATGCGGGCGCGAACGACTATCTCACCAAGCCCTTTCACCTCGATGAGCTCGCGGCGCGCATCCGCAGCCTGACGCTGCGCCGCTTTACGCAGAGCGACGTGGTCCTGACCTGCGCCGAGCTGTCGTTTGACACCAAGGCGCGCACGGCGTCCGTGCGCGGCGAGACGCTGTCGCTCACGCGCAAGGAGACGGGCATCCTCGAATACCTGCTGCTGCATCAGGGGCGGCCGGTCAGTCAGGAGGAGCTGCTGGAGCACGTGTGGGACAGCGGGGCGGACGGCTTCGGCAACTCCATCCGCGTGCATATCTCCGCACTGCGGAAAAAGCTGCGCGCCGCCCTGGGCTATGACCCCATCCGCAACCGCATCGGCGAGGGCTATGTTATGGAGGCGCAGACATGAAGCGGTTATCTCTGCAGTGGCGCATCACGCTGATGACGGCGGCGCTGATCGGCGTGACGTGTGTGCTCATGAACTGTCTGATCGGCTATTCCGGCAAGCGGTATATGGATGCGATCGGCAGCGGCATCTCGGCTTACAGCGAGATCGAATCCGGTGCGCCCGACGCCTTCGACCCGCAGAGCAAACAGCCGGATGACGAGCTGACGATCATCATCAGCGGCGCGCAGGCGGCCTTCGGCGTCACGAACTGGTACATCACGGCGGCGGTCACGCTCATCGGCGGCGTGCTCGCGTATTTTGTCAGCGGCCGCGCGCTGCGTCCGCTGCGCAGTTTTGCAGCGCAGGTGGAAAACATTCAGCCGAGCAATCTGGCGCAGTGCAAGGTCAGCGAGGACGTGCTGCCGGAGTTTCAGCGCTTCAGCCGCTCGTTCAACAGCATGATCGACCGCCTGGACGCGGGCTTCACGGCGCAGCGGCAGTTTACGGGCAACGCTGCGCACGAGCTGCGCACGCCGCTTGCGCTGATGCAGGCGCAGCTTGAGCTGTTTTCCGCCGAGCACGCGGACGTCACGCCCGAAACGGCGGCGTTTTTGAGCCTGCTGCAGGAGCAGACGGAGCGTATGGCGCAGATGACGAAGATCCTGCTGGAGATGAGCGAGCTGCGCACCGTGCCCTGTGACGACCGGGTCGAGCTCGCGCCCATGATCGAGGAGATCTTCACCGATCTCGCGCCGCTTGCAGAGAGCAAGTGCATCGCGCTGGAGGCCGACGGCGGCGCTGTGCTCACCGGCAGCGACCCGCTGCTGTACCGGCTGCTGTTCAACCTGACCGAAAACGCCATCCGTTACGGCCGGCCGGACGGGGCGGTGCGCATCGCGGTCAGCGAGTCGGACGGGAATGTACAGATCCGCGTCCGTGACCACGGTCCCGGCATCCCGGAGGCATACCGGGAGAGCGTTTTCCAGCCGTTTTTCCGCGTGGACAAGTCGCGCAGCCGGGCACACGGCGGCGTCGGGCTCGGTCTGTCGCTTGTGTGGGAGATTGCCGCGCTGCACGGCGGCACAGTGCAGATCGAGCGCAGCGGCGCGGACGGAACGGTCATGCTCGTGACGCTGCCGCGCGACGGCAAAGAAGCATAAAACAAAGGCGGCGGCCAGGTCATCCCCGGTCGCCGCCTACAGCTTGTCCGAAAACCTCGTAGAGTTTCGCCGCCGCAGTGGCGAAAGAAGGTCAGATCATTTTCTCCGGCGACATGTGCGGCGGAGAAAATACCGCTCAGGCTGCAAGTGTGGAATTTGTGCGCCGGCGGCGCTCAAATTATGCGCGCAGCAGACTGCGGCCTCTTTGTCAAAAAGTAATACTTTTTGACAGTCTCAAAGGCGGCAGCCGGATAGCTCCGGCTGCCGCCCGTTTTTTGTTCGTGCCTTACCAGATGCCGAGCACGTGCTGCATCAGCAGGCTCATGCCCGCGATGCCGACCCAGCAGCAAAAGCCCATGATGAGCGGCTTGCCGCCGGTTTTGACGAGCTTGACGATGTTCGTGTTCAGGCCGACGGCACACATGGCCATCACGATCAGGAACTTGCTGAGCGTCTTGAGTGGGGCGAACACGCTTGCCGACACGCCGGCGCTCACGCAGATGGTCGTGACCACGGACGCGAGCAGGAAGTAGAGGATGAACATCGGGAAGATCTTCTTGAAATTCACCTTCGTGCCGTCGGTCTTGGCGCGTTTCGTGCGCACGAAGGCGAGCACGAGCGTGATCGGGATGATGGCGAGCGTGCGCGTGAGCTTGACGGTCACGGCCTTGTCGAGCGTCTGGCTGCCGAGCCCGTAGAGCGAGTCCCACGTGGAGGCTGCGGCCGTGACGGACGACGTGTCGTTGATGGCCGTACCGGCGAAGATGCCGAACGCCTCGCCGTTCGTGGTCGAGAAGCCAAGCAGCGCGCCGAGCGCGGGGAAGAAGATGGCGGCGAGCATATTGAAGAAGAAAATGACGGAGATCGCCTGCGCGACTTCCTCATCGTCCGCGTCGATGACGGACGCGGTCGCCGCGACGGCCGAGCCGCCGCAGATCGACGAGCCGACGCCCACGAGCGTCGAGATCTTGCCGGGGATGTGCAGCAGCTTGTGCAGCAGCCACGCCACGACGAGCGACGTCGTGATCGTCACGAGGATGATCGGCAGCGACTGCTTGCCGGTCTGCCAGATGACGGACAGGTTCATGCCGAAGCCGAGCAGGATGACGGCGTACTGCAGCACCTTTTTCGACACGAACGAGATGCCGGGCTGCGCCGCGCTCTTGTCGTGCCAGAGCAGCGTGACGATCATGCCGGCGAGGATGCCGAACACCGGGCCGCCGACGATCGGAAACCGCTGCCCGAGCAGCCAGCAGGGCACGGCCATGACGAGGCACACGAGGATGCCTTTCCAGTTTTTCTGAATGAAGTTCATAGTGGGTCGAGGATTCCTTTCTCTCCATGCGTTGTTTGCAGAGAGCATCATAGCACACCTGAACGATAAAGAAAAATGATTTCTATTTATCAAATGATAATTTTGTGTTATCATTGGCTGAAAACCTACAGGAAAGAGGGATGCCCATGCTGGATTTTCGCGTCGAGACGTTTCTGGCCGTGTGCCGGCACATGAATTTTACGAAGGCGGCGCGTGAGCTCAACATCACGCAGCCCGCGGTCTCGCACCATATGCACTATCTGGAGCAGGCTTACGGTACGGCGCTGTTCCAGCACAACGGCAAGCGCCTGCAGCTGACCGAGGCGGGGGAGATCCTGCGCCGCACGCTGATGACGATGAAGCACGACGAGCAGCACCTGCAAAAGCGCATGCAGCAGGCCGCCTCCGGCACGCGCGACTATTCGTTCGGCGCGACGCTCTCGGTCGCGGAGTTCATGATCAACGAGGCGCTCGGCCGGTTTCTGCGCCGGCACCCGGACAGCCACATTCAGATGCAGGTGGCGGATACGAAGGTGCTGCTGAGCAAGCTCGATTCCGGTGAGCTGGATTTTGCGGTCGTCGAGGGTGACTTTCCGAAGGCGGAGTATGATTTTTTCGTCTTCGGCACGGAGGAGTATGTCGCCGCCGGAGACCCGGAGAAGGCCGCGCGCTACCGCGGCCGCCCGCTGACGGACCTGCTGGGCGAGCCGCTGCTGCTGCGCGAGGAGGGCTCGGGCACGCGCGTGATCCTGGAGTATTACCTGAAGGAGCACGGCCTGGCGGCGGCGGATTTTGCCCGCACGGTCGAGATCGGCAACATCGGCGCGATCAAGACTCTGCTCAAAAGCGGCTACGGCGTGTCGTTTCTCTACCGCGCGGCCATCCGCCCGGAGGAGGCGGCGGGCGCGCTCGGCGTGATCGCGTTGAGCGACTTTGAGCTGCGGCACGACATTATGTTCCTGTTTCCGAAAAACAGCAATTTCCGCGCCGATTATACGACCATTTTCCGCGAGCTGCGCGCCTGCGCCGAAGAAACCGGCGGCGCGTGACCCCACACCGCAGCAAAAAGGAAGCCACCGCAGCGCATGATGCGCTGCGGTGGCTTTTCAATTCACGTTTCGTCAGCTTTTGACCAATGCCACGGCGACCTCAATATGTTCCGTGTGCGGGAACATGTCCACCGGCTGGATGCGTGTGACGCGGTAGCCGTGCCGGGTGAGATAGCCAAGGTCGCGCGCGAGCGTCTCCGGGTTGCACGACACGTACACCACCCGCTCCGGCGCCACGGTCGTGACGGCGGAGAGAAAGCGCTCGTCGCTGCCGGCGCGCGGCGGGTCGAGGATGACGACGTCGGCGTGCTCGCCGGCCCTGGCCATGCCCTGCAGGAAGTCGCTCGCATCGGCGGTGTAGAAGCGGACATTGTCCGCGCGGTTGGCCTTGGCGTTGCTGATCGCATCGCGCACGGCATCGCGGTTATTCTCCACGCCGATCACGCGCGCGGCGTCCCGGCTGGCGAAAATGCCGATCGTGCCGGTGCCGCAGTAAGCGTCCACGACGGTCTCCGTGCCGGTCAGCCCTGCGTATTCGAGCGCCGTGCGGTAGAGCACCTCCGTCTGGACGGGGTTGATCTGATAAAATGCGCGCGGCGAGATGCGGAACGTGAAATCACCGAGCTGCTCGCGGATATATCCCGGTCCGTAGAGCACCTCACTGTGTGCCCCGAGCACGAGACTCGTCTGCCCGGCGTTGATGTTCTGCACCACGGTCGTGATGTCCGGATGCTGCTGCAGCAGCGCGCGCACGAAGTTGCGCTTGCCGGGCAGCATACCGTGCGCGGTCACGAGCACGACAAGGATCTCCCCGCTGCGCCAGCCGCGCCGCACGAGCACGTGCCGCAGCGTGCCGCGGCCGGTGTCCTCGTCATAGGGACGGATCTTGAAGCTCTTGAGCAGGCCGCGGATCGTGACAATGATCTGGTCTGCGACCGTGTCCTCGATCATGCAGTCGCTGACCGGCACGATCCGGTGCGAGGCCGACTGGTACACGCCCGAGATGATCTGCCCCTGCCGGTTGACGCCGAAAGCGGCCTGCACCTTGTTGCGGTAGTGGTAGGGATCTTTCATGCCGATGATCTCCTCCACGTGGCCGAAGCGGCCGAGCAGGCGGATGGCCGTCGCCTGTTTGAGATGCAGCTGCTCGTCATACGACAGGTTCTGCAGCTGGCAGCCGCCGCACTTTTTTGCGAGCGGACATACGCGCACTGGGGTGTTTGCCATGGTCATGACCTCCGGTCTTGCGAACTCTTTTCTTTATCCTAGCACATCACTCGTCGCTTTTCCACACGGTTTTTGCGCGCGGCAGGTTCCACTCGAAGTGCGCCGCGGCGCAGCGGATGACGATGACAACGACCACGCTGGTCAAGATCGCGCCCGCTCCCTCCCAGACCTGCTGCAGCAGCAGATAGAGAATGCCGCCCGCGATGGACGCGCTGGCGTAGATGTGCTTGCGCAGGATGTAGGGCATATCCCCGGCGAGGATATCGCGCAGCACGCCGCCGCCCGTGCCGGTCAGCAGGCCGACAAACACCAGCAGCAGCGGGTCGGTGCACCCGGCGAGCGTGGTGGCGGTGTTCATGCCCGTGATCGTGAAGATGCCGAGCCCGGCTGCGTCCATGATGAGCATGAGCGCGTCGAACACACGCTTGCTGCGGCCGATGATCCGGCGCACGAACGGGAAAAACAGCACGACCGACACGCCGAGCGCGACGAGCAGATAGATCGGGTCCTGAAATGCGCGCGGCGGCGTCAGCCCCACGACGAGATCGCGCAGAATGCCGCCGCCGACGGCCGTCGTGATGCCCAGCAGCCCCACGCCGAAAATGTCCATATGCTTTTCGATGCCGAGCACCGCGCCGCTGACGGCGAACGCGACCGTCCCGGCCAGCTCGAGCAGAAAGAGGAAGGTTTCCATCGTCATGACCTCCGAAAAAAGAGTACACCCCTGCCATGGTGCAGGTGTGTACTCTGTCCTTTTACCTGAAAGATTGGCCGCGCGGCCTTGCTTCTTCGGTGCGGAATCGTCTCTCCAGAGCTCCGTCAGCCGCCGGTCCTTTTGCCTGAGAGTGTCACTCCTTCGGCGGCCGCAGCGCTCTCCCGGCAGCATCTTACGGCATATATCTGCCGTCAGTATAGCAGATGCGGCGAAATTTGCAATGCCGAATTTTTTCGTGTACACTGTTTGCAGAAAATGACGGGAGGTACGCGCATGAAACGGATGTTGTGGCTTCTGCTGTGCCTGGCGCTGCTGCTGACGGCCTGCGGGCAAAAGACGGTGGCACAGGCCGAAGCTGCGGCAGACCCTGCCGTCGCGGCGGCGCAGCGGTATCAGTCCATGGTGCAGGCGGTCGGCGACGGCACGCGTGCGGGCGTCGATCTCACGGACGCGCAGATCGCGCAGGCGGTGGCGCAGCTCTCGGACGCAGGACTCACGGCCGTGCACGTGGACGCGGCCGACCCGGTCACGCACCCGGAGACGGTGACGGCGTTCTGGGATGCGCGCGCGGCGGGGCAGATGGCCGAGGCCGCGCTCTACGAGGTCTGCCGCGACGGCGGGCTGCTGTGCCACACGCTGCGGTTCGCGGACGGTGCGGACACCGTCACGCGCACGCGCGTCGCCTGGCACGACGGGGCGTTTTCCGTCAGCTACACCGATACGTATGCCGTCACGTCCCTAACGCTCGACGGCGGGCGGTTGACGTATGTCTATGACATGCCCGACAATCCGCCGGGCACAGATCATGACGGCCACATCGACACGCAAAAGACGTTCACCATTGCATAAACAGCGGCTGCGCGCCCCGTTCGGG
>ENA-ORVG01001151-ORVG01001151.1-human-gut-metagenome-genome-assembly--contig:-NODE-1151-length-32767-cov-7.521429_pt1 | contig 32767 bp, 29 predicted proteins | sample MGYA00242091_ERZ509233 | MGnify/ENA primary metagenome ERZ509233 (study PRJEB26280, sample SAMEA2338840) | human gut metagenome | biome: human gut; feature: human-associated habitat; material: faeces... | reverse complement strand
CCGTGATGATGGCCCCGGGAGGCTCGATGTACGCGACGCCCGGGAAGGGCAAAAACGAAGTCCGCATGGCCTACGTCCTCGAAAGCGACAAGCTCGAGCGCGCCATGGAAATTCTCAAGAAGGCCATTGAGGAATACAATCGGATTAGAGCGTGAGACAAAAGCAAATTAGAAGTTAACCATTTTCCATGATGCTATTGCCGACCGAATGAAGTCAGCCGGCAATAGCGGTATGGACGCACGGATTTATTGCGAAAAAACAAATCCGCCTCTGTATCACACAGGGGCGGATTTGCTTATTGGTCATACGGTACTCGAAAATCGTCCGGATATTTCTTGAACTTGCTGCCCGGTGTTGTAGTTGTTCATGTGATGAACCTTTCTCTTCATTTCTGCTCCTACCTAAAAGGGGACGTTGCAAAATAGCGCGCTGAAAAAGAAGAGTAGGTTTCCCCGAAAGGGGTTGCCTGCTCATCTTTTTGCTTTATGATTGAGGTGTGAAACAAAATCCAAAGCAAAATCAGTGTACCGTAAATGAGAGAAATGGTCAACTGGTCTTTGCATTAAACAACGAAATTTTGTTACCGGTGAACACACCCGCCCGACTGACAAGCGCCCAGCTTGAGGAACTGGATTACAGGAAACTGTATCGCGCCTATTCTGCCAGAGGCAGAAAATCGAAGGTCGACCCGCGAGTGCTGTTCAAGGTAATGGCGTACGGATACCAGTGCGGAATCTATTCCAGCAGAAAGCTGGAGGAGGCCTGTCGGTACCGTGTGGACTTCATGTGGCTTTTGGAAGAAGAGCCTGTGCCGGATCATACAACGCTGGCACGGTTTCGGACAGGGCGGTGTACAGAGGCAGTGGAGGATCTGTTTTACCAGTATGTGGCTCTTTTGGAACGGCAGGGAGAAACGGATCATGAAACGGTTTTCGTGGATGGACCGTCATGGGGGCGAGGAAGAAGCTCGCCTTGGACAAGTGCTACCAAATTTAGAACCTACTGGGCCGATGTAAACGCTGTGGGAGAAAAGAACGCAGCGTCTTCAAACAACTTAACATTCTCGATTGCATCCTTGTCCAAAAGCATATCCCTGAACAGGCCGGAAAACTTCTCAGCTCTCTTATGAAGTTCGATATCCTGCTTCGGTGTGCTCTGCCGCCATTCAAAAAGTGCCTCTGTCTGTTCAACATAACACGAAGGGTAGTCTTCTAAGTATTTACCTTCTGATTTTAAGTATAAACCTTTTAATCTACGAACTGCCATATTACTTCTCCTTTTTCTCTCTAATGTTCAGCCCCAACGCGAACTGCACGCGCGCGGAGATCGTGACGTTGAAAAATCTCATTTTCTAACTTTTTGCAGCGAAAAAACTGATAAATATGTGAAAACACCGCGCTTTTGCGCGGTGTTTTCTGTGCTGCATCTTTCATCAACACATTCTGGTCCGAGATGGGAGATTCGAACTCCCGACATCTGGGACTATGTTATCTTCTGATGATCATTTATTTGGTCGTACAGATTAGACGAAAAGAAATGACAATAGGAAAAGCGGTTGCCTTTGTAGGAGCCCTGATAGTCATAGAAATGCTCAGAAGGTAATTGAGAAAGTTTAATAGAAAGCCGTGCATGATTGTCCTCGGCGTTTTCTGAGCTCTGATTTGGATTTAAAGGCAGATAGAACGAGATAGTTAGGGACTCCCCTATAGTACTGACAAAAAGCAAGGATGTACCGCAATTCGGTACATCCTTGCTTTTATATAATGGTTTACCCGTTTATATTATGAAGAGGTTACATAATTTTAACAACTCTTGACAGGAGTCTTACTTGACAATGCAGAAAGACCGATGTATTCTGTTTTTAAAAGGGAGTAGCTTGCACAGCTTTGTGTATCCGTTGGCGTCAGTACGGGTCGTTTGGCTCCGCTGCGGATTGAAATGGCGAGACTTTTGTATCAATGTGAAGGCATTGACGCAAAAGGGCTCGCCTTTTTTGCGTCCGCCGAAAGGAGACACAGTACATGAAGCAGGAAAAGAACATTTGGGAACAGTCCCGCGTGGAGTTGTTCCAGAAACTGGATTGCCGGGAGACCGGCCTATCGCAGGAGGATGCGGCGGATCGTCTGGCAAAATACGGAGCCAATGAACTGCACGCCGGCAAGCAAAAGAGTGTTTTGCAGATCTTTCTGGGGCAGTTTGCGGATTTTCTGGTGTTGATCCTCATCCTGGCCGCCGTCATCTCCGCCTGCATGGGGGACGTGGAGAGCATGATCGTCATTCTGGCGGTCATCACCATGAATGCAATTCTGGGCACCGTTCAGACCGTCAAGGCCTCCGCATCGCTGGACAGCCTGAAGCAGATGTCCGCTCCCACCGCCAAGGTGCTGCGGGACGGTCAGATCGTACAGATCCCCGGTCGAGAGGTGGTTCCCGGTGATGTGGTCATATTGGAGGCGGGAGATTCCGTCTGTGCCGACGGACGCCTGTTGGAATGTGCCAGCCTGAAGTGCGCGGAGAGTGCCCTCACCGGCGAAAGCCTGCCGGTGGAAAAGGATACGGAGCCGCTCAGTGGGGAAACGGCCTTGGGCGACAGGAAGAACATGGTGTTCTCCGGCAGCTTCGTCACCTATGGGCGGGGCCGCTATCCCGGAGGCCCTCAGCTCCATCGTGACCATCGTGCTGTCCTTCGGCACCCGGAAAATGGCCAGGGAACACGCCATCATCCGCCATTTGCAGGCGGTGGAGGGGCTTGGCAGCGTGTCGGTCATCTGCTCGGATAAGACGGGTACGCTGACCCAGAACCGTATGACGGTGCGCAAGCTCTACACCGGAGGCGAGGTGATCGACGCCAAGGACGCGGACTTCCGGGACCCGTTACAGGAGCCGTTGCTGCGGACGGCTCTGCTGTGCAGCGATGCGGTCATCAGCGGGGATACGGAGATCGGCGACCCCACGGAAACGGCGCTGGTGCGGCTGGGGGAGACCAACGGCTTTGACGAGGATCTCGTCCGGAACCGCTGGCCCCGTCTGACAGAGATCCCCTTCGATTCCGACCGGAAAATGATGTCCACGGTCCACGAGCTGGCGGGTGGCCTGATGCTGGTCACCAAGGGCGCGACGGATGTGCTGCTGGACCGCTGCGTGGTGACGCCGGAGGAACGGGCGAGGATCGAACAGGTCAACGAACAGTTTTCCAACGAGGGCCTGCGGGTGCTGGCCTTCGCCTGCCGCAGCGTGGACGGCCCAGCCATCACTCTGGCGGATGAAAACAGCCTGACCTTCCTCGGTCTCATCGCCATGATGGACCCGCCCCGTGAGGAATCCAAGGCGGCGGTGGCGGAGTGCATCCGCGCCGGTATCCGTCCTATTATGATCACCGGCGACCACAAAATCACGGCGGCGGCCATTGCCCGTGAGATCGGCATTTTGCGGGACGACACGGAGGCCGTGGAGGGCGCGGTCATCGACGGCATGAGCGACGAGGAATTGCAGGAGTTTGTGCCGAAGGTCAGCGTCTACGCCCGTGTGTCCCCGGAGCATAAGATCCGCATCGTCCGGGCGTGGCAGCAGCGGGGCAATCTGGTAGCCATGACCGGCGACGGCGTCAATGACGCTCCCGCCCTGAAGCAGGCGGACATCGGCGTGGCTATGGGCATCACGGGAACGGAGGTGGCCAAGGATGCCGCCGGTATGGTGCTGGCGGACGACAACTTCGCCACCATTGTGAAGGCTGTAAAAAACGGTCGGAACGTGTATGCCAACATCAAGCGGGCCATTCAATTTCTGCTCTCCGGCAATACGGCGGGCATTTTGACGGTGCTCTACGCCTCTCTGATGGGACTGCCCGTGCCCTTCGCGGCAGTGCACCTGCTGTTCATCAACCTGCTGACGGACTCTCTACCCGCCATCGCCCTTGGCATGGAGCCACACACCGACGAGGTCATGTCGGAAAAGCCCCGGCCCCGGAACGAAGGCATCCTGACAAAGCCCTTCCTTTATAGCGTGGGCGTCGAGGGACTGGTCATCGCCGCCGCCACCGTTACGGCCTTCTATCTGGGGCTGAACGCCGGCGGTGCCGCTGCTGGACAGACCATGGCCTTCTCCACCCTGTGCCTGAGCCGACTGTTCCACGGATTTAGCTGCAAATCCCAGCATCCGGTGCTGCTTACCCGGCACTTCTGGAACAACCGTGCCCTGTTAGGGGCCTTTACCATCGGCGCTCTGCTGCTGGGGCTGGTGCTGCTGGTTCCTGCGCTGGAACCGCTGTTCGCCGTGGCCCCCCTGTCCATTGGGATGGTGGGTGCCATTGTGGGACTTGCCTTCGGCTCCATGGTGGTCATCCAGCTTTTAAAATTGATCCGGCAGTAAACAGTCGTCGTTATATATCGCGGATGGAAAAGAGACAATTCTCGACTCACGATTGGCCTCCTTATGTGACAGTTTCTTTGCAAAATTACGTTTGCTCTTGCTTTTTTGAGCTTCTTCCAGTATTCTGGAGGACTCCCGTTTGGGAAGACTCTTTAGATGGAGGCGATTGCCATGAACATGAAGCAGTTTCCGGTTATTGATCCTATCGCGACTGGAAAGAACATCATCCGTCTTCGCGCCGAGCGTGGGATGAGTGTCCGCGACCTGCAGGCATACTTTGGTTTCGAGGAGCCGCAGGCGATCTACAAATGGCAGCAAGGAAAGAGTCTGCCTTCTGTAGATAATCTGTATGCTCTCGGCGCGTTGTTCGAAGTACCGATGGAAGACATCCTGGTATCTCGGACATCACAACTGAATCTGATTATTTGTGAGCAGCAGGCCGTAGCCTGCTGCTCGCCTCTATTTATGGGAGAACTGCTCCGACTATCACGGATACGGCAGAGAGCCAAGATCGCTTCGACCATTTTTGCCAAGGCCATGCGCTCGCTGGCTCCATGAGGAGCAGAGGTAGCATGCCTCGACGTATTAACGGCTCAAAGGCCAGCAGTATCAAGATAGGAAATCTATCTATATTCAACAGAATAGGGAGATGTGAGGTGGCAAGGTCGAGATTCGGCGTTAGCGTATTCACGTTATAGTGAAACAGCGTTGGGCGCTGATGGATGGGAAGACGGTTCGTAGCATCCGTTAACGAGACGGATCATGTCTTCTTTTGGAGCTCAGAATCAACCGAGCGGATAGTTTTGATTTGCAGCACTATAGTTCGTCTGCAACTGAACCGGTCGCCACGTTCTCTTCTTCTGCCGCATCCGTGATAGTCGGAGCAAAGTCGCAAAGGCTTGGTCAGCTCAATGCGGACATATGCGCTTCAAAAGCCTCCGCAAAAGTCTCGTTCACATTGAACGGAGCTTCATACTCCACCGGGGTGTTAACTAACGCAGCATCCAGAGTGGCAGAGGTCTCATCGGACTTCTTGCTCAGATTAGCGCACATCTTCCGGATCTTATTTCGATCGAAATTGATGGTGGTCACACGCTTGACATCGCAGCGGTAGGAGACCTGATTTCCCTCGTTGTTGAACCGATAGCCGACTCCCCCGTTAGAGATCAAAACCTCGCCATTGCGGAGGCCGGCCATGTGACGGAGCAGAGTGGCAATCTCCTGGCGCTTCCCATTGAGGCTCACTTCGCCATCCAGGCCAGCGCCAAGAGGAAGAGATACCTTCGCCTGATGGATTGCGGCGCTCAACTTTTCCCGCTCGTCCAGGAGGAACAGCAGGAACTCTGCCATCTCGGTGATATTCTCGCTATACTCGGTGGAGGGGGCCTCCATAGTGACCTCATCCTCCGCCTCTGCCATGACCTTGTGGCGGAGATAGGTATTCTGCACCTTGGTGATATTGCCGTTGTTGCCGAGGATGCTCTGTGCATCGGTCATCATGGACTGCAGCTTATTCTGAAAGCGGAACGCTTCTTTGAGGTTCATTGTATTCACTCCTTGTCTCTTTTCGTTGATCCTATGATATCTGTCTCTGTAGCAGTTGTCATTGAACTGCTGGTTTAATCGCCTGAAAAGCTCAATTATGGACAAAGGTTTGCCGTAGGGGTCTGCCCCTCGTTTTCCCATTCAAATAGTGCAGGAAGTGCGCGAGGTGCGTAGTCACGGGATCGCGTTCCCGCAATTCTGGGAGATGGGTCATTTTCTATGAATCGATCCAGGGCCTGCTCCAGAATATAATCGATCCAAGCGATTGCATTCTTGCACTTGCGCCGGCGCACACGGGCATCGTGCAGAAGTTTATATAGCTGGTATCCATGTGAGGCATCCAGGTTATAGAACTCCGCTGCGTGCTCGATGTCTTCAATCTCCAGCTCCGCCTTCCGCTGGCCGGTCACCAGTGTTTCTCTCTGGCATTGGATGGTGTGAATGAAATCGCTGAAATTCTTCAGCCGTGTCAGGTAGAATTCAGGCGTCAGTAGCTCCAGTTGCAGATCAGGATTTTCGGGATTGGGGTTTGAGATGAAGATGACCTTATACTTCAGGTTTTTCATCGCCTTTGGCAGCAAAGAGCAGTATTTCTCTGCCGTCTTCTTATTGTTGAATGTATGCGCGCGATCGATATAGGCAGTGGTGATCATCTGATTGTTGCCGATAATCTCCACATAGCTTTTTCCATTGCTGATAATCCAGGGCATATTTGATCCTCCTTCGTCCGAATAGAAATAGTGGGCGCACATGATGGAAATGCCAGTTCTGGGTGTTTGGTTGAACATGTCCACCTATGCAATATTGATATAGAGCCATCAGGTGGTTCTAAGGGCGCGTAGGAGTTGTGCACGAGCCACCTGCGCGGTCTGCTGTTTCACTCCAGCTTTCAAGTATTCAATGGCATCATTCCACTGAAAAAGTGTGTATTCTGCAGCATCAAAAGTCTCAAGAAATGCGGCTAAACGGGATCGACCGTCAGTGGACAGGAACCGCAGGTCAGAGAGGTATTGTACTTTCATGAAGGTTGCTGCTTCATCAAGTAGACATGGAGTGTGATTGGTCATATCGGAGTTCCTCTTGCAGATGCAACGAGGTCGCACCCTCTTTCTTCTCATTTGTGCCATATAGTTGGGAGGCATCGAAGTGATCGCAGCGAAACATCGTACCATCGGACATATAGATTTCCGCTCTGCCATCGGATTCCATCTCCACACGGATAATGTAGCTGGTGTTGACAATCGCGATACCGAGGTTGATAAATCTACCCATGTTTGACATTCCTCCACTTGTTTTGGAATAGAAGGCCGCTGCCGGAGCAGCGGCCTTCGTTATTTACTTGGTTGGAACGAATCCGGTAAAACCGGTATGGCCTTTATTGGCGATTCGCTCGATGTCTTTGTCCGTTGCAAAGACGAAAGGCTCAATTTTGCCGTCAGACATCAGCATCACAAAAGCGCAGGGGCAGATTTCGCTGTCGCCATCATCATCCAGATAGACAGCGCTGACGCCCTGACAAGGGATGATGGAACGAATGGAGTTGTAGTCATTGACTTCGTCGTGAAGGTCGATCTCGCTGTGGAAGTGCTGACCATCTTTGGTGAGGATGATGCATCCGCCATCTTCCTTGGGAATGATGCGGGCGATCATGTCGCTGTTCAGCAGCTCACCTTTGGTACCAATAGGTAAAAACTTGCTCATGATAATACTCTCCTCATGTTCAAAAGATCAGCCCCGAAGCGTGAGCTCCGGGGCTGGCGGGGGTTATAGGAAACGACCTCTCTCGAGATCAATATCCGGTCTTCGGCAGCGGCGTGGTATTGAAGCGACGGACGGTAGTGACCCAGGTGGTCTTTGCCGTCTGCCACTCATTGAGATACTGGCCACCAACATCGGCACGATTGATGATTTGGTAGCCATTGCTCACGGTACCAAGCACCTGCACACGCATGGTAGGCTTCACAACGGAAGAGAAGCCGCTGGGCACCGTGCCAAACTCGAAGCGGACATCGGTAACATACTCGCCCTGCGCGAGCCGCAGCGTAGCGGCATTCAGGCTCAGGGAATAGTTGTTGGAGGTCAGCAGGTTACTGGCCAAAGTCCGGTAGTCATTGAGATTGGTCTTAAAGGTGACCTTATAGTACAGATGCAATTAAGCAGAACTTCAAGTTTCGTTCGGAAATAGTTCAATAGTGCTTCAAGGTAAAAACTGCTTGATAATCTCCATGCAATCACGCGCCGTGTAACCCCACAGAATGCGGTCAATCGCTCGAATTGCCATGTTGAGATAGCTATGATAGGTTACCATCGACATGGGGAATCCTTGCCGATCAAGTTCCGCTAGGATCACCTCACGATTCGCGGGCTTCTTTTTTGAGAAGTATGTGAGGTAGAGGACTTGATACATCAGCTCACCGTGGTCTGGATCCATTCGCACCGTATTAAGCGCGTTATCAATGATCTGGAGCATGTTCTTGCTCCGAATAACTGTTCTGGCGTACCCCTCCAGTTTAGAACCGGACAAATCCACGCCAGCCAATTCGGCATTGACTTCAAGTGTGGAAAGGCGGGTGCCATGCTCCATTTCCATTCGAACATTCATATCTGCTTCCGAGATTTGGATCGCATATGCTACTTTCCGGTACTGCTTGAGCAGATGCCTTGTGTTATGATACTTATCCGCATCCTTGCGTTTTGCGGTCTTCGCCTCTAAATGATCAACACCGGCTTGGATGCCGGTTTCGATCTCTGTTTTCAAAGCTTCTTTTTCTATCTCAAACGCGGGAGTGCTATCTGATGTCATCGTTTCATCTCCTTTCCGGATTGGGACTCAGTCGGTGGATCGCGGCTATTCTTCTCCTGATTCGTTACCTCCCAGTCTAAAGCACTGTAGAAGACTAATGGAATTTGGCGAGCAAAAAAAGAACTTCGGATCACCAGAAACACTTGAATTCTCAAGGCTTTTCGTGGCTTCCCTATAGTGTGAGCGGGCGGGACGCGAGACTCGACGCTGATATCGAGTTTGCTGTCGTCTGCTTCCACCACATCAATCGCCTTAGCAATACCAATGATCTCGCCAATCCTGCTTAGCTCGAGTTCCTCACAGCCTTCACCGTAGATCATCTCACGATAGCGGCACATTGAAATGACAGAGCCGCGTGAGCTGGAAAAACTCACACGGCTGATAATTCCATATTCGCCGGCCTTCAACATGAAGCGTCCGACTCGGGACTTGGACCAGCCCCAACGACGAGCAAGGTAAGTATATGAGAGCAGCGGCATACCTCGCATATTGGAGTAATAGACAACTGGCATATACTCAGATCCTCGCACTTGGGGGTCATTCAGGATTGTGTGGAGCCACATATCCATGATGGCGTCCAATTCACTGAATACAATTCCGACTTCCTTTCGTGCTGTCTTCAAAAGCAGTCTGCCGACAGGCAGCGGGAAGAAAAAGAATCCCGATCCTTTATAGCTGTAATAGTTATACTGTAGGTGTGTGCAGTGCTCTTTCCAATCGGCAATCGTGAAGCGGAGTATTTCCTTTTCCTCATCCAAGATCTCAAAGGTAAGGAATCCATGATTCCGGAAGTACTCCATCAGCTCAAGCGCCTGAGCCTTGGAGTGGACTCGAAGGATTCTGGGCAATGCCCCGAGCTTGCAGATCCACTGACCCGGTGCCTCCATATATCGGTCGCCATAGATCACGCGTTCATTGGATCGAAAATTAGCGTAGCTGAAGAGCGCCATGAGACTGAATAGATGGACAGTTCCTTCGTTCCGGAAATCCTTGTGATCATTGAAGTGTCGGAACCACGGCTTATAAACTCTTACCTTCGGAAAGCACACCAACTGTTGTTTTTGTGTGCAGTTCATCTCATACACCTCCTTCCTGACAGCGCTATAAATAGAGTCGATTCCAAGTCCCCTGGTCAGGGGGACACAGGCATTTCAGCCTCGGCCCATGCTTGTGGGTGCGTCGTCCCTCGGTTTGAGACCTAGCCGGACGAGTGTACCATTATTTTCCCGTGCTGTCGTCGCAATGGAGCTTGACCAGGCCCCTTTCACTTGCTCATAGTGGCTCGAACACGGTGATGTCTTGGAATCGTATTCGGTTTTCAAGGTACAGTGCTGTGGTAACAGGTTGAGAGTCTGCGGTCGGCAAGTCATAAAACACCTCGAATGCACCTCTCGTAATGAATGTAGAAATGGCACCCCTTTTGACCACCCTTCAAAAAAGAAAAATATCCCATCGACTAAAATAGGCTGATGAGGTATTATGAAAATGCATTGAAAACAAAAAAGCACGCACCCACCATTTAAGGTGAATGCGTGCAAATGATAAGTCGGGAGGAAGCTTTGATTTTGGACTAAATCAGCATACTCACTCCATAGAACCGACTGTATGTCTATTATAGGTCAATCCTCGCTTTTAAAGTCGATGGCGGGGGAGACAACGGAGTTGGCAAAGCCCGTGATCGGCACGAGCGTGCCGGCCCCGGCAAAGCGCGCGATGGAATTGTAAAGGTTTAAGCCTGTTAAAAGTGCGGAGAGGAAGATGAGGCAGATCGAGGTCGCCGTGCCTGCGTCCGCCTTTGCAAGGCCGAGCGAGAGAAAGCCGTTCTGGATGAGCTGGCCGAGCGCGCAGATCGCGCCGCCGATGAAAAAGGCAAAGGCGGTATCCTTGAAAATGGGCGATTTGGGCGCAAGGCGCTTGACATACTCCTGATATTCCTGAGGCGTCATATCCATGAAGAATCACTCCTTTTGTCGTAGTGTTTGCGGAAAATGGATGAAATATCCGAGCTCAGCCATCTTGCACGCGGCGCGGTTTGTGCTACAATGGGCGAGGAGATTTTTAGTAAAGGAGTTGACGCGATGCGACCGCTGGGACTGTATCTCCACATTCCGTTCTGCAAGGCGAAGTGCATTTACTGCGACTTCTACTCGCTTCCTCATTCGGAGGAGAAGATGGACGCCTACACCGCGGCTTTACAGCGCGATCTGATCCGCTGGGCGGATCAGGCGAAAGGCCATACCGTTGACACGATCTACTTTGGCGGCGGCACGCCGAGCTATCTCGGCGCAGACCGGCTCTGCCGCATTTTAGAGACGGTCTTTGCCCATTACCGCGTGGACAAAAACGCTGAGATCACGACCGAGGCGAATCCCGATAGCGCGCGGGAGGTATCAGCACTGCGGCAGCTCAGAGAAGCGGGCTTCAACCGCATTTCGCTCGGGATGCAGTCGGCGAGCGACGACGAGCTGCGCCTGATCGGGCGCGTCCACACGCATAAAGAGACGGTTGAGGCCGTACATGCCGCCCGCGCGGCGGGCTTCGACAATGTGAGCCTCGATCTCATCTACGGCCTACCCGAGCAGACAATGGCGCACTGGCGGGAAAACCTGCAAGCGGCCATCGCTCTTGAGCCTGAGCACCTTTCCTGCTACGGGCTCAAGATCGAGGAGGGCACGCCGCTCGACCGCAAAAAAGACGCCCTGCGCATCCCCGACGACGATGAACAGGCGGAGGAGTACCTTGCAACGGTCGAGCTGCTCGAAAAGGCGGGCTACGCGCAGTATGAAATTTCGAACTTCGCGCGTCCCGGGCGCAAGTCGCGCCACAACCTCAAATACTGGACGATGCAGGAGTATCTGGGCTTCGGTCCTGGCGCGCATTCGGACTTCGGCGGGCGGCGCTTCGCCTACGCGCGCGACTTGAATGCTTACATCAAGGGTGAGGAGCACCTTTCCGAAAGCGCATGCCCCGCGGAACGCGAGCGCGAAGAAGAACGCGTCATGCTTGCCCTGCGCACCGCGCGGGGGCTCGACCTCTCGGCGCTCAGGGAGGACACGCGGGACGCCGAGGCAGTGCTCGAAGAGTGCGCGCGCCACGGACTTTCTAAAAAGGAAAACGGCCGCTGGCGGCTGACGCCGCAGGGCTTTTTGGTGTCGAACGCCGTCATCGTGCGGGTGCTCGAGGCGCTTTCGCTCTAAATTTTGCAAAAAAAGTGGAAACTTTTTCCGCGTTTTCGCGTCTTTACTTATGGCAGGGTATCTGCTATACTATGTTATGTTTACCAATTCAAGGCATTTTCAGCAAGGAGGCAAATCGTGAAATCCATTATCCGTAAGTTTTTGTCGCTGTCGCTGGCAGTCGTGCTGGCGGCGGCTCCGCTCAACGCCTTCGCGTCTGACGCGCTCGGCGACGATCTGGCGAGCTCAAGCGTCGAGGTCAACGAGCGCACCGAACTCAACGCCGGCACGTTCTGGAGCAATACGTATTCTGATCTCCGTCAGGAGAATTATGTGGTCTACTCGCCCAACGCACGCGTCAAGCCCATCGTGAGCGGCGGCGACTACACGACCCAGCTTACAACGGTCTCGACCGCCGCGAAAAAGCTCGAAGCGCGCGGCTACCGCGTGGTCGCGGGCATCAACGGCGACTATTACGACACGGCGACGGGCATCCCGCTTGGCAGCATGATGACCGAGGGCGTGCTGCGCAACGCCTCGAGCGAGTATTACGCCATCGGCTTCCGCGACGACGGCAGCACGGTGATGGGCAAGCCCTCGCTCCGCATCACGGCGCAGTCGGATTATGGCCGCAGCCTGACGGTCACGGCTTTCAACTACGTGCGCCAGAGCTCGTTCGGCATCTATCTCTATGACTCTACCTTCAATGCCCGCGCCACGACCGGCACGAGCGAGGAGGGCGTGGATGTTGTCTGCTCGGCGGTCGGCGGCTCGCTCGGCCTGAACGGCAGCCTGACGCTCGTGGTCGAGCAGGTCATCGAGGGCGGCAAGGACACGCCTGTCGGCGCGGGACAGTATGTGCTTTCGTCGAATTTGAAGGCGGCGAGCTATGTGGAGCAGCTGCGCGCGCTCCAGCCCGGCGAGCGCCTGACGCTTTCCGTCAGCGCGAGCGGCAGCGAGTGGAGCGGCGTGACGAACATGATCGGCGCGCTCTATCAGCTGGTCGATAACGGTCAGGTCTGTTCGGGCCTTGTCAATGGCGCGGCCCCGCGCACGGCGGTGGGCCTCAAGCGCGACGGCTCGCTCGTGCTCTACACGATCGATGGCCGCCAGAGCGGCTATTCCATCGGCGCGACGCTGACGCAGGTCGCCCAGCGCATGGTCGAGCTCGGCTGCGTGACGGCGCTGAGCCTGGACGGCGGCGGCTCGACCGCGATGGTCGCGACGAGCCCCGACAGCACGGTATCGACGCTTGTCGACAAGCCCTCGGGCGGCAGCGAGCGCGCGGTGACGAACCACATCTTCCTTGTGGCGGACAGCCGTCCGACGAACTCCGTGGGCCATGTGTATCTTGAGAGCGAGAGCACCCGCGTGCTCCCGAACGCGCAGGTGAAGCTCACCGCGACGGCGCTCGACACGAACTATATCCCCATGGCAAATTCCAATGTCTCCCTGCGCGCGGATAAGGGCACCATTGACGGCAATGTCCTGACCGCGCCCGCCTCCGGCACCGTGACGGTGACGGCGAACGCGGGCGGCGCGAGCGCGCAGACGAAGATCGATGTCATCACGCAGCCCGACAGCATCAGCGTCAAGCAGAACGGCAAGGCCGTGAGTGCTATCACGCTCAGCGCGGGCGAGACGGCGACGCTGACCGCCTCGGCGATGTACCGCCATTTGCCGGTGCTCGGCGACAACAAGGGCTTTACCTGGACCGTGCAGGGCAATGTCGGCACGATCGAAAACGGCGTGTTCACGGCGTCCGGCAGCATCGGCAGCGGCAGCGTGACGGCGAGCCTCGGCCGCATTTCCGTGACGGTCCCTGTGACGGTGACGGCGCGCGCCCTGCGCACGCTCGACGGCTTTGAGACCTCGTTCGCGACCGCGACCGGCACGCGTGCGATGCTCTCCTACAACAGTGAGATGACCCGCGTGCACAACGGCTACGCCTCCGCACGGCTTGACTATGCGATCGGCAGCGAGGGCAACGCCTACATCGGCCTCAACTATGCCATTCCTTCAAATTACGACCAGCTCAACTTCTGGGTCTACGGCGACAATAGCGGAGCGCAGCTCGCGCTGGTGACGGATACTGGCAGCGTGAACCTGGGAGCTCTCAACTTCTCCGGCTGGAAGCTCCTGACGGCGAACCTCGGCGCGGCGACCGCGATCACGGGCATGATCGTCTCTTCGGACACGGAGCTTATCAGCGCCGTGTATCTTGACCAGCTCGTGCTCTCCTACGGCGGCCTGACCGATACGACCGCGCCGAAGCTCTCGCTCCAGTACAATGCGGCGAGCAACACTGTGACCGGCACGGTGAAAGATGACATCGACGGCGCGGCCATCCCGACCATTCGCGTGACCTACGACGGTAAGAGCTACACGTCCTACACCTATAACCAGTCCAGCGGCGCGCTGAGCATTACGCTTCCCGCGGCGGACGGCGCACAGCATCGCGTGAGCGTGGTCGCGGGCGACGCGAGCGGCAACCTGAGCCGCGCGGGCGTGAACGCCGGTACGTCGAGCACGACGCCGGCCTTTGCCGATATGCGGGACCACTGGGCGAACGATGCGGTGGCGTACCTCAAGCGCAGCGGCATTTCGAACGGTTCGAACGGTAACTTCCTGCCGGATACGAAGATCAGCCGTCAGGAATTTGCCGTGCTGCTCGCGCGTTACTTAGGTTCTTCGCAGGATTATTCCTCCGTGCAGCTCCCGTTTGCCGATACGAATGAGATCGCATCCTGGGCGCTGAACGGCGCGAAGGCGATGTACTCGCTCGGCATCATCAAGGGCAGTTCCGACGGCTCGGGCAAGCTCTACTTCAACCCCACGGCCAACGTGAGCCGCCAGGAGGCGGTGACGATGCTCGGTCGCCTGACCGAAAAGGGCTACGCCCAGGGCGCGCTCAAGTTCACCGACAGCAGCGCAATCCAGTCGTGGGCGGCGGAGTACGTGAGCACGCTCAGCGAGATGGGCATCCTCACGGGCTTTAACGACGGCAGCTTCCGCCCCAACGGCGCGATGACGAGGGCACAGGTGGCGACAGTCTTATATAAATTCTAAAACGAAAGGGAACGGCTTTGCCGTTCCCTTTCATTTTAGAGGGGGATTGCAGGCCGCTGCGCGCATAATTCGCCCGCCGTCGGCGGGCGAATTCCACACTTGCGGCCTGAGAAGTGTAATTTCCAACGCATATGTCGTTGGGAATTACGATTAAAATTATTTCGCGCCTATAGGCGCGAAACTCTGCGAAGCTTTTTGCCGAGTTAGTGTCGGTGACATGCGTTTTGACAAAATTTACGTCTGGTTTCTTGTTGCTTCGTGCACATACTAATGCTTGGGTATCGCGGGAGATGAACGTAAGGAGAAATGCAGCAATGAAGCAGACCCTTGCCATGCTTTTTGTGACGGCGCTGCTGCTCTTCTCGCTCGCGGGCTGCGGGGAGAAGAAGGACAGCAACACCGCCAACGGCCCGTCGACCGGTACGACCGACAACGGCGCGGCGGACAGCGGCAAAAAAAAGGATAACATGCCGGGCGACGACATGAGCGGCGAAAACAAAAAAGACGACAGCGTGACCGGCGACGGCATGATGGGCGACGACATGGACGGCGACGGAGAGAATACGACGCGCAGCGTCGACCGCCGCAATGCCGCCGCGAGCGCCAGCGACCGCAGCCGCTATTTTGGCAGCGACAAGACCATCACGCACGAAAACGGCAACCTCTACGGTAAGACCTATCTGAACCCCGAGACGGAAAAGAGCGCAAACGCGCAGCTGCGCAGCAACGGACGCAGTTTGACAGGCACAAATATCAATGGAATCTCGAACGATGTGCGTTACCGGCAGATGCTGTCGAACGGCCGCGTGCACGACACGGACGGCTTCTTGTTCGACGGCGAAAATACGCACTACAACACCTTAAAGTGAAGAAAGCGGGAGCGGCATGCTCCCGCTTAGCTTTTGCCGTATTGACGAACCGCATTCACCTGGATATAATGAAATACAACAGAAAGGAAGTGCCGCCCTATGGATCGTGAGCTCCGCGTTGTTCTCTCCGCCCGTGTGTTTTCCGACCAGAAATGCTTTGGCCCAGGCGTGTCCCAGCTTTTGAAGCGCGTAGACGAGCTGCATTCGCTGCGCGCGGCGGCGCTGTCGATGTCCATGGCCTATTCCAAGGCGTGGACGGTCGTCCGCAATGCCGAGGACGGGCTGGGCTTCCATCTTTTGACCTCCACGGCGGGCGGCAAGCACGGCGGCGGCGCGGTACTGACGGACGAGGCGCGGCAGATGCTCACCGCCTACGATGAATACTGCGAGAAGCTGCGCGCCTACGGCGAGAAGCTCTTTGAAGAGACCTTTGCCTTTTACGATGACATTCCCAAGCAGGAAGTGCATAAAAAGGAGGAACGATATGCTCGGTAAGCTTTGCGTCTGCGGACACGAAATGAAGCCTCAGGGGAAGCAGACCCTCGAGATGAACGGCTCAAGCCTCGGTTCGAATCTCTGGACCGATCATGTCGAGGTGGATATGTACATCTGCTCGTGGTGCGGCCGCATGGCATTCTTTGAGCCGGAGGACGTGCGCGAAAAGCGCTTTCGGGATGCCTGCGAGGAAATGACGATGGACGAGTTGCGTGCGATCGTTTACGATGCCAATCCGGATATGCTGCGCGCTGTTGCGCGCGAGCGCATTGAAGAGCTGGAGTCGATCGAGCGTTACAAGGTGGAGCAGAAGCAAAAAGAGGAGGAAAGGCGTGCAAAGCGCAAAAAACTCTTTTCGGGCATTCTCGGCAGAGACGAGGACGACGGCAAGCCGCCCAAAAACCGCCCGCCGGAGTTTTGATGAATTTATTGTAAAAGTGCGCACACTGTGCACACTTTTTGCTTGACAAACGCGCGCGGCGGGTGTACACTCCCATCATCAAAATGGCTTGGATAGGGAAGAAACCGGAGTTCGCCGCCAAGAGAGGGACGCATTTGGTGCAAGCGTCCTGCGTGCAGAGCCGGCAGTACCACCCTTGAGCCGCCCGCGAAACAAGCGGGACGGGATCGCCCGTTACAGCGGACACAAGCGGCGCAGAATGCGCAAGCAGGGTGGAACCGTGGAGTATTTCGATGCTTCACCCCTGATAGACATCGGGGGTGGAGCTTTTTTGCACCCTCAAGTGAAAATGGAGGTAAATAACATGTCTGAAGAAGTCAAGATCAGCGAAGAGAACCAGTTTTCGTTTGAAAATCCTGAGTACCGCAAGACCTATTGGCACACCTGCTCCCATGTGCTGGCGCAGGCCGTCAAGCGCCTCTGGCCCGAGGTGAAGCTCGCCATCGGCCCGAGCATCGACAACGGTTTCTACTACGATATGCTCGCCCCGTTCTCCTTCACGCCGGAGAATTTGGCTGAGATCGAAGCCGAGATGCGCAAGATCTGCAAGGAAAAGCTCAAGCTCGAGCGCTTTGAGCTCCCGCGCGCCGAGGCCATCAAGTTTATGGAAGAAAAGGAAGAGCCGTTCAAGGTCGAGCTCATCAACGACCTGCCCGAGGACGCCGTCATCAGCTTCTACAAGCAGGGCGAGTTCACCGACCTCTGCGCCGGTCCGCACCTCGACTCCACCGGCCGCATCAAGGGCAACGGCATCAAGCTGACCGCCTGCAACGCCGCCTACTGGCGCGGCGACTCGAACCGCGAGGTGCTCCAGCGCATCTACGGTGTCGCTTTCCCGAAGAAGGAAGAGCTGGATGCCTACCTCAAAGAACGCGAGGAGGCCGTCAAGCGCGACCACAACAAGCTTGGCCGCGAGCTCGAATATTTCACCACCGTCGACTGCATCGGTCAGGGTCTTCCGGTGCTGCTGCCCAAGGGTGCGCGCGTCGTGCAGGTGCTCCAGCGCTGGGTCGAGGATACCGAGCAGAAGCGCGGCTATCTTCTCACCAAGACCCCGCTGATGGCCAAGCGCGACCTTTACAAGATCTCCGGCCACTGGGATCACTATCTCGACGGCATGTTCATCCTCGGCGACCCGTATGACGAGACGAAGGAGTGCTTCGCCCTGCGCCCGATGACCTGCCCGTTCCAGTATCAGGTCTACCTGAACCGCCAGCGCTCCTACCGCGACCTGCCGATGCGCCTGGGCGAGACCTCGACGCTGTTCCGCAACGAGGATTCCGGCGAGATGCACGGCCTCATCCGCGTGCGTCAGTTCACGATCTCCGAAGGCCACCTCGTCCTGCGTCCCGACCAGCTCGAAGAGGAGTTCAAGGGCTGCCTCGACCTTGCCAAGTACTGCCTCGGCACCGTCGGCCTTCTTGACAAGTGCACGTTCCGCTTCTCCCAGTGGGATCCCGCGAACCCGAACAACAAGTACGAGGGCACGAAGGAGCAGTGGGATCACGCCCAGAGCGTGATGGAGCGCATCCTCAAGGACCTCGACGTCGACTACACCGTCGGCATCGACGAGGCTGCATTCTACGGCCCGAAGCTCGACATCCAGTATAAGAACGTCTACGGCAAGGAAGACACCCTCGTCACCATCCAGATCGACATGTTGCTCGCCGAGCGCTTCGGCATGTACTACATCGACGAAAACGGCGAGAAGAAGCTGCCGTACATCATCCACCGCACGTCTCTCGGCTGCTATGAGCGCACGCTCGCCTACCTCATCGAGGAGTATGCCGGCGCGCTGCCGACGTGGATGGCGCCCGAGCAGGTGCGCTTCCTGCCCGTTACCGATCGCGCCGCCGACTACTGCGCCGAGCAGGCCAAGAAGCTCGAAGACATGGGCTTCCGCGTCGAGGTCGACTACCGCAACGAGAAGATCGGCCGCAAGATCCGCGACGCGCAGATGGAGAAGGTTCCCTACATGCTCGTCGTCGGCGACCGCGACATGGAGAACGGCACCGTTTCCCCGCGCCACCGCGCGGACGGCGACCTCGGCGCGATGAGCATGGACGAGTTCTCCGCGCTTCTCAAGCAGGTCGTGGACAACAAGGAAAAGAAGTAAATAACACACGGATTTTGCATAATCAGTATGTGAGACCTTCATGCGATCAGGGCGGCGCTTTGCCGCCCTGATTTTTTATACCTAAAGAAAAAATTGAAAACCTGATAAATGTTTAACGAAATAATCGGTCGAATGATGACGGAATTCAACGATAATTTGGCGAAATATCCAAAAAAGTAAAAACGTCTTGCAATAGACCTGTCATTCAGCTATAATGAGACTGCCTGAAAGAGGCAAGTAAATTTCGGAATTCAACGCTTCTCCAACGTAGGTGCTCCGAAGCGCCCCCACGCGGCGGAGCATGTGCCGGTGAAGCGGTGAATGCCGGAAGAATCAAAAAGGAGATTGCGTATGAAAAAGTTTTTAGCTCTGATCCTCTCTCTCGCGATGGTCTTCGCGCTGGTCGCCTGCGGCGGTGAGAAGACGGATGACAGCCAGAACAACGACGGCGATTCCAGCTCCCCCGTTGCGATCACTCTGGCGACCGGCGGTACCTCCGGTACCTACTACGCTGTCGGCGGCGTTCTCAAGACCGTCCTCGACTCCAAGCTGACCCTTTCCACCCTCAATGTTGAGTCCACCGGCGCTTCCGTCGCGAACGTCAACATGATCACCGACGGCGAGGCTCAGATGGCCATTCTGCAGTCCGACGTTATCAACTACGCGCACGAGGGCACCAACTCCTTCGACGGCGCTCCCGAGACCGACGCTCTTTGGGTTGCCGGTATCTACAACGAGACCGTTCAGATCCTTGCCAAGCCCGGCATCAACACCGTTGCCGACCTCAAGGGCAAGACCGTCTGCGTTGGTGACGTTGGTTCCGGTACCGAGATCAACGCCTGGCAGGTGCTCGGCGCTGCGGGTCTGACCAAGGACGACGTCAATGCGGTGAACGGCTCCTTCCAGGATGGCGTTGACCAGCTCAAGGACGGCAAGATCGATGCCGCCTTCACCGTCGCCGGTGCTCCCACGACCGCTATCGTCGACTACGCCACCACCAACACCCTCAACCTCGTCTCCCTCACTGACGAAGAGCTCGCCGCCATTCAGGAGGCCTATCCGTTCCTGATCCGTGACGACCTGCCCTCCACCACCTATACCGGCATGACCGGCGATGTCGTCTGCGTCGCCATTCAGGCTACTCTCGTTGCTTCCAAGGATCTGAGCGAGGATGTCGTTTATGAGTTCGTCAAGGCCATGTTCGACAACAAGGACGCTCTGACCGAAGGCCACGCCAAGTTCGGCTTCCTCGATCCCGAGACTGCCTCCGCTGGTGCTACCGTCACCATGCATCCCGGTGCTGAGAAGTACTACAAGGAAATCGGCGTCCTGTAAGCAGGATCGCTACCGTGTATTGACGTGAATTCTCATCTGCGGAAATACATAATTGCGGCCGCTGCAATAATAACGATTATTGCAGCGGCCGCCGTGCTTCTTCCTCGCTCCGGCTACTATCTGACCCTGCGCAACCGCGACACCGGCGAGGTCTACGCCCGGTACAAAATGGGCGAGGGAGACCGCTTTTCCGTGACCTTTATCCATTCCGTGAACAAATACCCCCTGACCGATACCTACGAGATCGAAAACAAAACGATCTATGTGGAGGAGACGACCTATTGCTCCTTTGGCGCAGGCGTGCAGACGGAGCTCAACCCCGGCGAAACGCTTGACAAGGTCTATGTGGACCGCCCCGATTATAAGGGCTGGGCAATGGTCATCCGAAACATCCATCAGGACAGGACAAACGTCGGCTACATTGTCGGTACGGTCTCTGACCATGTACTCAATGTAAACGGCGAGGATGTCAGTCTGCGTGATTTGTGTGGAAAAAACGCGCCTGTGCGTTTTAATTACGAATTCTGGCTCGTCTGAGCGCACGGACGCTCTCAAATAGAATTAGGAGGAAATTGCATCATGGCTGAAAACGAAAAGCTCAACAATGTTGCAGTCGACAACGACGTCGGCACCATGGAAGACGTCGATGCGATCATGAAAAAGTACGACCGTGAGTCGAACACGCGCGTCTGGGAGGGGACTCCCCGCAAGATTCTGCGTGTCCTTACGGCACTGTTCGGCATTTTCCTGATCGTGATGAACATGTGGATCAAGATGGACGAGCGTGCGCGCCGTCCGCTCTTCCTCGGCCTGGTCATCATTCTCGTGTTTATCTACTACCCCATCAAGAAGGGCTCTCAGAAGGTCAACTACATGCCTTGGTACGATATCGTCATGGCGGCAGTCGGCGCGTTCTGTTTCTTCTTCTACCCCTTAAATCTTGAAAAAATCGTGTCTGCCGGTACGCGAATCCAGAAGGCCTTTGTCGTGCAGATCGGCAGCATTTCCATCCCCCTTCTGATCGTTTTTGCAATCATCGGCACTTTGATCCTCGTCGAGTGCTGCCGCCGCGTGGTCGGTATGCCGATCATCTGCGTAGCGACGGTGTTCGTGCTCTACGCCTTCTTCGGTGCGGGCAAGGACTTAAAGACCGTCATGTATAACCTCTTCTACACCACGACCGGTATCCTCGGCACCCCGATCGGCGTCTGCTCGACCTACATCGCGCTGTTCGTCATCTTCGGCGCCTTCCTGGAGGCCACGGGTGTCGCAAACTTCTTCATCGACTGCGCGAACGCGCTGGTCGGTTGGGCTTCCGGCGGTCCTGCAAAGGTCGCGGTCGTTTCCTCCGCTCTGTGCGGCATGGTCTCCGGTTCCTCCGTCGGTAACACCGTTACCACCGGTTCCGTCACCATCCCGATGATGAAGAAGACCGGCTATCCCCCGGAGTTTGCCGGCGCGGTCGAGGCTGCATCTTCCACCGGCGGTCAGATCATGCCCCCGATCATGGGCGCTGCGGCGTTCCTGATGGCGGAAATGGTCGGCGTTCCCTATGCAAAGATCATCGTGCGTGCGATCCTGCCCGCATTCCTGTACTTCCTCGGCATCTTCCTCGGCGTGCACTTCAAGGCCAAGAAGCTCGGCCTCAAGGGCCTGCCCCGCGAAGAGCTCCCCAAGTGGAAGCTCCTGCTCCCGCAGATCTACCTGATCCTCCCGCTGGTCGTTCTGGTCTACATGATCATGATCGGCTTCACGATGGCCACCGCCGCCGTGTATGCAACGCTGTACTGCGTTGTCGTTTCGATGATCAGCCGTGAAGAGGGCAAGAAGAAGCTCATCATGGCGGTTCCCCTGATCCCGCTTCTGTTCATGACGCTGATGAGCCGCAGCTTCCAGCCCGGCACTTTCATGGGCGAGAACGGCAGCACGCTCTGCCTTGCCATCGCCTTCGCGCTGCTGGTTATCAACTACGCCATCAGCAAGCCCAACGTCAAGAGCCTGCCCACCATCATCGACGCGTTTGAAAACGGCGGCAAGAACTGCCTGAGCGTCGGTATTGCCTGCGGTATGGCTGGTATCATCGCCGGCGTCGTCACCATGACCGGTCTCGGCCAGGTGCTCATCGGCGCGATCGTCGGTCTGTCCAACGGTCACCTGATCATCGCTCTCGTGCTGACGATGCTCTGCTGCATCGTGCTCGGCATGGGCGTTCCCACCACCGCGAACTACATCATCATGGCCACCACCTGCGCGCCGATCCTTGCCTCCGGCATGGGTCTCAACCTGATGGCTGCCCACATGTTCTGCTTCTACTTCGGTATCGTCGCAGACATCACCCCGCCCGTTGCGCTGGCTGCCTACGCCGGTTCCGCCATCGCCAAGGCTCCCCCGATGAAGACCGCCTGGAACGCGACCCGTCTCGCAATCGCGGCGTTCATCATCCCCTACATCTTTGCTTACAATAACGCCCTGATCTTCGTTGGCAACGACGTCAAGTTCCTGAGCGTTGCCTCCATCGTCATCTCCGCGACCCTCGGTATGGCGTCTATCGCCTCCGGCCTGATGGGATACCTGATCCGCGATATGAAGTGGATCAGCCGCATCGCGCTGGTCGCCGGCGGCCTGCTGATGGTCATCCCCGGCACGGTCACCGACCTTGCGGGTCTTGCGGTGCTGGTCGTCGTCCTCGTTCTCCAGCGTATCGAGAACAAGAAGGACAAGGCGGCTGCGTCCGTGTAACGCAAAGCATCCTGCTAATGAAAAAGAGACCGCTTCGGCGGTCTCTTTTTTTGCATGTGCGCCGCTTTTCAAGCATAGACTGGAAACGACGGGAGGTTTTGCACATGCCCAGAATTTATTTGAGTCCCTCCACGCAGGATTGGAACCCGTATGTCGACGGCAGTGGCAGCGAGGAATACTGGATGAATCTGCTGGCCGACACGCTCGAGCCGTACCTTTACGCAAACACCATCTCCTTTGTGCGCAACACGCCGGAGATGACCGCGGCCTCGTCCATCGCGCAGGCGAACAGCCTCGGAGGCTTTGACTTTTACCTTGCCCTGCACTCCAACGCCTCGGGGGAGGGGCAGGCGGGGAAGAACCGCGGCATCATCGTCTTTTACTATCCCACGAGCAGCGACGGAAAGCGAGCTGCCGAGCTCTTCGCCGCGCAGCTGCGCATGGTCTACCCGCTGCCTGCAAAGGTGACGACGCAGGCGACCACAACGCTCGGCGAGGTGCGGCGGCCCAGATACCCTGCGAATCTCATCGAGCTCGGCTATCACGACAATTACGACGATGCGCGCTGGATCGAAAATAACCTCGACGCCGCGGCGCAGGCCATCGCGCGGGGACTGACGGAGTATTTCGGCCTGCCGTTCATTTACCCGCAGCTCGTGCGCACCGGCGTCGTCACGACGGAGGGATCGGCGCTGCGCCTACGAAGCTATCCCGGCATCGACGGGGAAGTGGTCGGCAGCATCCCGAACGGCGAGAGCGTGCAGGTCTACGGGAGCTATCAGGGCTGGTACTCCGTGGGCTACAACGACCAGCTCGGCTACGCGGCGCAGGCCTACATCGCGGTGTGATCTTCGCCCGTTTCCGATATTTTCCGGGCGCGACTTTTCCTTGACAGCTGGTTATAAAAAGTTTACAATGTTTTTTGGATTTATGGAGGGGAGAGAAGGGGAATCTCCCGTTTATGATTCAAAAACCCAACGATAGATCAATCGCATCGATCAAAAAACAGCACACAGGAGGAATCGCATGATCAGCTATCTCTACGCTGCGCTTATCGCGGTGGGGACGCTCGTCATTGGCATTCTTCTTGGTATTTGGATTCGCAAGAGAGCCGCTAAACGCGCCGAGGAGAAGATCTCCAACGCCGATGAAGAGGCGCTTCGTATTGTCAACGAAGCGATCAAGAGCGCTGAAAACAAGAAACGCGAAGTCATGTTGGAGGCAAAGGAAGATATCCTGCGCTCCAGAAACGAATACGAGAAGGAAGTCAAGGAACGCCGCGCCGAGCAGCAGAAGCAGGAGCGCCGGCTCCAGCAGAAGGAGGAGAACCTCGACCGCAAGACCGACGCGCTGGAAAAGCGCGAGGAGGCCCTCAACCAGAAGCATGCCGCTCTGGACAAGGAAAACGAAGAAATCAAGATCATCAAGCGCAGCCAGACCGAAATGCTCGAACGTATTTCCGGTTTTACCGCCGAAGACGCCAAGAAGTACCTGATCGAGCAGGTCGAGAGCGAAGTGACGCACGAGACCGCGCTCAAGATCAAGGAGCTGGAGCAGCGCGCCAAGGACGAGGCCGATTCCCGCGCCCGCGAGATCGTCGCCTCTGCCATCCAGCGCTGCGCTGCCGACCATGTTGCCGAGATCACCGTCAGTGTGGTGCCCCTGCCCAATGACGAGATGAAAGGCCGCATCATCGGCCGCGAAGGCCGCAACATCCGCACGATCGAAACGCTCACGGGCGTCGACCTCATCATCGACGACACGCCCGAGGCAATCACCGTCTCGTGCTTCGAGCCCGTGCGCCGCGAAGTTGCGCGCCTGGCGCTCGAAAAGCTCATCGCCGACGGTCGCATCCATCCCACGCACATTGAAGAGATGGTCAACAAGGCCCGCCGCGAGGTGGACGCCATCATCAAGTCCGAGGGTGAGCGCGCCGTGCTGGAGACCGGCATCCGCGGCCTGCACCCCGAGCTTGTGAAGATGCTCGGCCGCCTGCACTACCGCACGAGCTACGGCCAGAACGTCCTGCAGCACTCCATCGAGGTCTCGCACCTTGCGGGCATGATGGCCGCCGAGCTGGGCGCGGATGTTTACGCCGCCAAGCGCGCAGGCCTGCTGCACGATATCGGCAAGGCCGTCGACCACGAGATGGAGGGTACGCACGTCGCCCTCGGCGTCGAATTTTTGCGCAAGTACCACGAAAAGGACGACATCATCCATGCCGTGCAGGCGCACCACAACGACGTGGAGCCGCAGACCATCGTTGCCTGCCTCGTGCAGGCGGCGGATGCGATCTCTGCCGCCCGTCCCGGCGCCCGCCGCGAGAATCTGGAGAACTACATCAAGCGCCTCGAGCAGCTTGAGGAGATCACCGGCAGCTATCCCGGCGTCGACAAGGCCTATGCCATTCAGGCCGGCCGCGAGGTCCGCGTGATGGTCAAGCCCGACCAGGTCAGCGAGGACCAGATGGTCATTCTGGCGCGCGAGCTTGCCAAAAAGATCGAGGAAGAGATGGAATATCCCGGCCAGATCAAGGTGCACGTCCTGCGCGAGACGACCGCCATCGAATACGCGAAATAAGAAAAAGGCTCCGCTTTTGCGGGGCCTTTTTTCATGCCTTTCTTGCGTTTTGTCCCGCGCCTTGCTATACTGGGGAAAACGCAAAGCGGAGGAACGCCATGCTCTACAATATTCTGGCCATCGGCGATGTGGTGGGCGGCTGCGGCGTCAGCTGCCTCGAGCACCATCTGCGCGCCGTGAAAAAACTCAAGAACATCCACTTCACCGTGGTCAACGGCGAGAATGCCGCGATGGTCGGCCTGACGCCGAACGACGCCGAGCGCATCTTCTCCGCGGGAGCGGACGTCATCACGCTTGGCAACCACACATTCGGCAAGATGCAGATCACCGACTACCTCGACGACTGCCCGTATATTCTGCGGCCGCACAATCTCGGCGCGCGCGTGCCGGGAAGGGGCTACGGCATTTTCGACTGCGGGCGCGCCCGCATCGCGGTGATGAACCTCATCGGCCGCTGCGACCTCGCGTTCCATGCGGACAATCCGTTCAAAACGGCGGACGAGCTGCTCAAAAGCGGCGAAAAGCCGACGTTCACGCTGCTTGACTTCCACGCCGAGGCGACGAGCGAAAAGCTCGCCATGGCCTATTACCTCGATGGCCGCGTCAGTGCCATCTGGGGCACGCACACCCACGTGCCGACGGCGGACGAAGAGGTCTTCCCCAAAGGGACGGGCTACCTCACGGACCTCGGCATGACGGGGGCGGTGCGCAGCGTGCTCGGTATCAAGCCCGAGCAGTCGGTCGAGACGTTTCTCGGCGGTCTCCCAGGCCGCTACCGCGAGCCGGAGAAGAGCGCCGGCAAGATGCAGGGAGCGATTTTTACATTGGATGACGCGACGGGGCTCTGCGTGGACATCGAGCGCGTCGATGTGCGCTGAGAAAGCGCGAGATAGAAAGGAACAACGCAAATGTCCATCGAAAAAGTGAGAGCCTATTTTGAACACTTCGGCATCGCCGACCGCATCCGCGAGTTCGACATGTCGAGCGCGACGGTCGAGCTGGCCGCCGTCGCCGTCGGCGTGGGGGGCGCGCGCATCGCGAAGTCCATGAGCTTCAAGCTCGCGGACGATGCGCCCATCATCATCGTGACGGCGGGGGACAGGAAGATCGACAACGCCAAGTACAAGGCGTATTTCCACGTGAAAGCAAAGATGCTGACCTTTGATGAGGCCTGCGCATTCACCGGCCACGCGCCGGGCGGCGTGTGCTCGTTTGCTCTGCCGGAGAATGTGAAGACCTATCTCGATGTATCGCTCAAACGCTTCGACACGGTTTTCCCCGCGGCGGGCAGCGCGAACAGCGCCATCGAGATGACCTGCGACGAGCTTGAGAAGTATTCCTCAAACTTTGTCGCCTGGGTCGACGTGTGCAAGGAGAAAGCGCCTGCCCCGCAGGCATGAGAGGAGAGAACACATGAGCGTGAAGATCGTCCACGCGGCGGACTTCCATTTGGACAGCGCGTTCGGCGCGCTGAGCGCCGAGCAGGCGCGCCAGCGCCGCCGCGAGAGCCGCGAGCTGCTGACGCGGCTTTGCAATTACGTGAATCAGAACGGCGTCGATCTCGTGCTGCTCGCGGGCGACCTGTTCGACAGCGACACGACCTATCGCGAGACGCTGGAAGCGCTCTCTGAGGCGCTGGGCGCAATGCAGGCGCGAGTGTTCATCGCCCCCGGCAACCACGACCCGTACAGCGCGAAGTCGCCCTACGCGACGCTTTCCTGGCCGGAGAATGTGCACGTCTTCACGTCGAAGACGGTCGAGCGCGTGGAGCTTCCGGAGCTTCAGTGCGCCGTGTACGGCGCGGCGTTTACCGCGCCGGTGCAGGATGAGAGCCTGCTTGCGGGCTTCCGCGCACCGGAGGACGATTTCATCCATCTGATGGTGCTGCACGGTGATATCTCCGCCACGGAATCGCGCTACGATCCCCTCACGAAAGGGCAGATCAAGGAGAGCGGGATCGACTATCTTGCGCTCGGCCACACACACCAGTTCGGCGGTTTCCTGCGCGAAGGGCAGACGACCTACGCCTACTCCGGCTGCCCGGAGGGCCGCGGTTTCGACGAGCTGGGCGAAAAGGGCATCCTTACGGGCACGGTGGAGCGCGGGAAGGCCGAACTTTCGTTTGTGCCGTTTGCGCGCAGACGGTATGAGATCCTGAACGTCGATGTGACGGGAAGATCGGCGGAGGACGCGCTGCGCGCGGCCCTGCCGGATGCGACTGTGCGCGATATTTACCGCATTATTTTCACCGGAGAGACGGATGAGCGTGGGCTTGATCTCAAGTCGATCGAAGAGCAGCTTGCGCCCGACTTCTTCCACTTGGAGCTGCGCGATGAGACGCGCATTGGCGAGGACGTCTGGGCGCGAGCGCAGGAGGATTCGCTGCGCGGCCTGTTCCTGCGTGAGCTGCGCACGAAATTCGATGTTGCATCCTCGGACGACGAGCGCGCGAAGATCAGCCTCGCCGCGCGCTTCGGCCTTGCTGCGCTCGACGGGTGTGATTTGTGAGGAGGAGAACTATGTCGATCTGGTACAGCCGGCGGAAAAAAGAAGAAAAGTCTCTGTGCCTCGCGGCGGCGAGGAAGTCCGCGTTCTGCTTTGCAGAGCTTCATTACAACGCGCGCAGCCTTACGCACGCCGCGGGCGTCGCGGCGGAGAGAGCGCTCCGCCTTTATCGCAAAATTGACCGAAAAAGATAAGAAAACAACCGAAAAAGACCGAAAGGAAGCCCCTTTCGGCCTTTTTTGAGAGGATATTAAGTAAGAATTAAGAAACAATCGCTGTTTTTGTTTGAAAACGGCTGATACAATGACCAACATGAGGTGAGAAAATGTACAACATTCTGATTTGTGACGACGAACAGGACATTGTCAACGCGCTCAAGATATATCTCTCCGGCGGGGACTACTGCCTGTTTGAGGCGAGCAACGGGCGCGAGGCGCTGGAGGTCGTGGAGAAGAACGACATCCATCTGATCCTGATGGACATCATGATGCCCCAGCTCGACGGCATCGCCGCGACGGCGAAGCTGCGCGAAAAGAGCAACGTGCCCATCATCCTGCTCACGGCCAAGAGCGAGAGCAGCGACAAGGTTCTGGGCCTGAACATCGGCGCGGATGACTACATCACAAAGCCCTTTGACCCCGTGGAGGTGCTCGCGCGCGTGCGCTCGCAGCTGCGCCGCTATACGCAGCTTGGGGCAAAGAAGGTGGAGGAGCAGGCGAACGTCTACACCGTCGGCCCCATCGTGCTCGACGAGGAGAGAAAAAGCGTGACGGTCGACGGCGACGAGGTCGCGCTCACGCCCATCGAGTTCAACATCCTGCGGCTGCTGATGAAGAACCCGGGACGCATCTATTCTTCCGCCCAGATCTACGAGCTTGTGTGGAAGGAGGATTCGCTGGGGGCGGAGACGTCGGTGAGCGTGCACATCCGCCACCTGCGGCAAAAATTAGAAATCAACCCCTCCGAGCCGCGCTACCTGAAGGTCGTGTGGGGGCTGGGGTATAAAATGGAGGACAAGAAATGAAGGCTGCGTGGATACGCAATTTCTGGACAAAGACGGTCGCTTTTTTGCTGGCGGCGGCGCTCGTGCCGGTGATCCTCACCTATGTTGTAGGACTTGCCTACTCCTACGGCGGTATGGGTCGGGACTTTTACACGAGCGACCTCTGCCTGTATGCGGTCGGCAAAAAGACGTGGGAGATCTGCGACGACTATATTGCCATGGAAGGCGGAAACTATGATTTCGACAAGATCTACTCCAAGGGAGACAGCTACAGCAACATTCGCTTCCGTGTGACGGACGAGCAGGACAAGGTGGAGTTCAGCAACGTCAGCGACGGTGATACCTTCTGCTACAGCACCGTTTATGTTGACAAGACCTTTGATGTCTACCTTGTGAAGGGCCTTCCCGCGCAGGATGATATCTACTGGGCAAAGGTATTTTACGACAAGGCAGAAAACTGGGGGCAGAACGCCCTGGAGATGCTCATCCTCTTTGGCGCGATGGAGCTGTTCCTGCTCATCTTCCTCGCCCGCACGGCGGCGCGGCGCGAGGACGGCGAGCTGCAGGGCGGCTGGCAGGAAAAAATCCCCTTCGACCTCTATCTTCTCGTTGACGGCACGATCATTGCGCTGCTGTGCGTGGCGGTGGAGGAGATCTACTCCTATGTGAGCTTCTATACCCCGCCCTACGATGTGCTGCTGCTGGCGATAAGCTTTGCGCTGGCGGTGCTCGTCTTTGCCGCGTGGGTGACATTCTGTGCGCGCGTCAAGGTGGGCAGACTGTGGAAGGGAACGATTATCTACAAGCTTCTGTGCCTGTGCTGGAAGATCGTCAAGTGGTGCTGGAGAGTGCTCTGCGCCTTCTGTCGCGGCGTTGTGGGTTTGCTGCACGCCATCCCGCTCGTCTGGCGCACGGCGGTGGGCTGCTTTGTGGTCAGCATGATGCTCGGTATATTTGCGGCAAATCGCGCGGGAGGGGCGATGCTGCTGACGATGCTTGTGCTGTCCGTCGCCGCGTGCCTCTTCTCGCTCCAGCTTCGAAAGCTCCAGAAGGAGGGCGAAGCCCTCGCCGCCGGCAATCTTGACGCGCAGGTGGACACAAAGTGGATGTATTGGGACGTTAAGCGCCACGCCGAGAACTTGAATTCCATCGGCGACGGCATGGCTGCGGCCATCGACAAGCAGCTCAAGAGCGAGCGGCTCAAAACGGAACTTATCACAAACGTTTCGCACGACATCAAGACGCCGCTCACGAGCATCATCAACTACGTTGATCTTTTGCAGCATGAGCACACTCCCGAGCAGGAGGAAGAATACCTCGCCGTCCTCAAGCGGCAGGCGTTCAAGCTCAAAAAGCTCACGGAGGACTTGGTCGAGGCCAGCAAGGCCACGACTGGCAACCTGCCGGTGAACGCCGTGCGGTGCAGCATGAACGAGCTTCTATCGCAGGTCGAGGGCGAGTACGGCGACAAGCTGAGCGCGGCGGACCTGACGCTCGTGAGCGTGATGCCGGACAAGGAGCTCTTCTGCAATGTGGACGGCGCGTTGATGTGGCGCGTGATCGACAATCTGCTCTCGAACATCTGCAAATACGCGCAGAATGGCACGCGCGTTTATCTGACGCTTGAAAAGACCGGCGGCGACGCGGTCGTGACCTTCAAGAACACCTCGCGCGCGGCGCTGAACATTCCCGCCGAGGAATTGATGGAGCGCTTTGTGCGCGGCGACAGCTCGCGCTCGACCGAGGGCAACGGCCTGGGTCTTTCCATCGCGCAGAGCCTCACGGAATTGCAGGGCGGCAAAATGGCGCTCGCCATCGATGGCGACCTCTTCAAGGCCATCCTCCGGTTCCCGACGGTGGTGTGAGAAAAATACAGAAAGGTGCGGAAAGGCGTTGCCGTTCCGCACCTTTTCCGCGCCTGTGCTTGACAATTCGGCGCAAAAACAATACAATAACAGTTCAGAACTCTATCCTGAAACTGAGGGAGAACATAAACATGGCAAAAGATAAAAAGGTAGAACAGATCACGAATCTTGAAGACGATTTTGCCCAATGGTATACCGACATCTGCCGCAAGGCGGAGCTTGTTGAGTACGCCAGCGTCAAGGGCTTTACCATTCTGCGCCCCTATGGCTTCGCCATCTGGGAGAACATGCAGCGTTTGATGGACGCGGAGTTCAAAAAGACCGGACACGAGAATGTGGCGATGCCCGTTCTGATCCCTGAGAGCCTGCTCAAGAAAGAGGGCGAGCTCGTCAACGGCTTCGCGCCCGAGGTCGCGTGGGTCACGATGGGCGGCAGCGAGAAGCTCGAAGAGCGCCTTGCCTTCCGCCCCACGTCCGAGACGATGTTCTGCGACCACTGGTCCCGCGTATTGCAGACCTACCGCCAGCTGCCGATGCTCTACAACCAGTGGTGCTCCGTCATCCGCTGGGAGAAGACCACCCGCCCGTTCCTGCGTTCGCGCGAGTTCTGGTGGCAGGAGGGCCACACCATCCACGAGACCGCCGAGGAGGCGCAGGCAGAGACGATGCAGCAGCTCAACTGCTATGCCGACTTCTTCCGCCACGTGCTCGCCATCCCCGTCGTCCCCGGCCGCAAGACCGAGAAGGAGAAGTTCGCGGGCGCCGAGGCGACCTATACCGTCGAGTGCATGATGAAGGACCGCAAGGCGCTTCAGGGTGCGACGAGTCACTATTTTGGCGACAAGTTCTCCCGCGCCTATGACGTGACCTTCACCGGCCGCGACAACAAGCTCCAGTACCCGTTCCAGACGTCCTGGGGCTCCACCACGCGCATGATCGGCGCGGTCATCATGACCCACGGCGACAACAACGGCCTTGTCCTGCCCCCGCGCATCGCGCCCACGCAGGTCGTCATCGTGCCCATCGCCGCGCATAAGAATCCCGAGGTGCTCGAGACAGCCAAGAGCGTGATGGCGGACCTCATCGCCGCGGGCGTCCGCGTCAAGCTGGACGACAGCGACCAGTCCATGGGCTGGAAGTGCGCTGAGTACGAGATGCGCGGCGTGCCCATCCGCCTCGAGCTCGGTCCCCGCGACCTGACCGAGGGCAACTGCTGCCTCGTCCGCCGCGACAACGGCGAAAAGGTCACGGCCAAGATCGAGGGGATCGTTGACGAGATCAAGGCGCTGCTTGACGCCATCCATGACAACATGTACACCGTGGCGGAAAAGAACCTCGAAGACAACACGTTCGACTTAAAGACCATCGACGAGGTGAAGGAGATGGCCGCGGGCCGCGGCGGCTTCGCTCGCACCAAGTGGTGCGGCAGCCTCGAGTGTGAGCTCAAGATGAAGGAACAGGCGGGCGTTTCCTCCCGCTGCATGCCCCTCAAGCAGAGCGGCACCACCGGCAAGTGCGTCTGCTGCGGCAAAGAGTGCACTACTGATATTTATTGGGGCGTTGCCTATTAAGTATCAGCTTTCCATCGAATGATATAGTTCCCTGCGCGTCGCAGGGGAACGGCAAAGGGGGGCATTCTCTTTCACAAAAGAGAATGGCCCCCTTTAGATCCCCCAAGAGAAAGGCTTGGATTGGCAGTCTCAGGGTTGAATGACCTTTATGCCTCCGGAATGGGAATGTCTGCGCGCGGCGTCGCCGCGTTAGCATTGCTATACGATTTGACTTGCTCCTACTATCCGCTGTTGCGCAGCCGTTGGCGGCTCTGCTGCCTTACGGATG